>KB659956.1_pt2 | contig 150139 bp, 153 predicted proteins | sample 558768 | NCBI scaffold set KB644980.1 | reverse complement strand
ACTCTCACGGTAGTACAGACACAGCGACACTCAAGTGGTGAGGATCTCCTCATAGTCAAACACACTGAGCTGTGACCGTGTCAGATGAGATCCACAGCAATCGACCCGTGCACGAAGTTACTGCGATGTATTAAGACACTGATACCACGACATACCAATGTCCGTCCATCATCACAGTTGCTGCAAGAGATGTCGAGTGCCCATGCGAATACACCTTTGTTACTCGAACGGGAAGGTATCACATCTTCGGTAGTGGATACGTCAGGGTCGCTCGGGATCAACGGCGTGAATCATAATCTCACAATCCGTCTGCAGCGGCGGATTGAGAAACACCTCGGGGTTTGCCAAGACCCGCCGCATCAACCACTCCGAGAGCCGTGTTTCCCAATTGTCGGACTCGTAGAAGGCTTCATAGAGTCGGTCCATATCCTCGGTCTCCATATAGTAGTGGATCACCTGACGGTTATCGATTGCTTCCAACAGCAGCGACTCAGTGTACATCGCCTCTGCTTCGACCGTGTCGGTTTCGTTGCGAGCCCAGGACTGAATCCGGTCGAACTGCTTGAGCCAATTAACGACATCAATGGCACGTGCGACGAGCGTGCTGGTGAGTCCGGGCTTCAACGCGAGGGAGCTGATTACAACCGGTATCGGTAATTTGTCGCCAGCGACGGGGGCGACAAGCGTCTGCCCAACGGTGTTGGCGTACCGCTCCTGTCGCCGTGGATTTGTCACGTGGGTGACGTACCGATGGTCGCCGTGACCGTCGGCGTAAACCGTCGCCTCCCCAGTAAGTAGGTCTGCTAGCCCACGCTCAAACAGCGGCGACGCACTCCGGATGGTCTCGTCCGGCAGCGTCCATACCTCTGCGTCGCTGTCCATCACCTCAATGTACCACAGCAATGCATCGCTGCGCTGTCGGTCGCGCTCAGAGTCGGTGGTCCAGCCAAACCCCCCGTCGTCGAGAAACAGCGTCACTAATGTCACGCCGTCAACCGGCAACAGCGTGTGAACATCACCCTCGGTGTTGTCACGCGCCCAGTCTGCCAGTATATCTCTGACAACTCCAGTCCGTCCACGGGCGATCGGTTGGCGAATGAATAGCGAGTCAAAGACATCGATTCCGCCACGCTCGGGATATGTCGGATGGGTGCTCAACCCGAACCCACCGCTGGCGGTCTTGGTTGCTCCATTCACGGCGTTGTCACCTGTCTCTTGACGGCTCATATATGCTTGCACGGGGGCTGTGAGCAAGTCAATTTCCACGGCATAGCGAACTCTTTTTATCGAACGGCATCCCGGCTCCAAAGATGAGTAGGCGGGCGAACTGAGTATCAATACGTTAATTGGACACCACTAAGTACACAGCGCGTATTAAATACAATCACCAATGCAAAGATGGTTTTGAGTTCACGTTCGGAAGGTTCATTCCACTCAGTCTATCTTATTGTTGGGTTTCTAAAGTGACCGATTGTCTCGGGGGCTCTCCCAACCCCAGTAACTGTGTCGCCGAGCAGTTCATGCTGTTGCTTATCGATATCATATTTTTCTTTGTGACCGGCTTGTCGGCTTTGTTGAAGTTTTCAATTTCCATGTAGACATAACGATATGCATCCCCATTGTACTCAAGAATGAATCAGTCACAGTATCGACACCTTTGTGCTGAAGAGTCTCTGTGACTCCTGACTTCTGATTCCTGGTGTTCCATCTCCTCGAACCAGTCACGTAGCTGATCGGTCTTCCCATTCTTGATTGGAGCACGTGCGAGAGTGACATCTGTCATGAGCGTACGCTGTATATACAGGTGTGAGGCGACATAATCAACTGGCAGAGCGCATCTGTGTATGTACCGTTGATATTGGTCTCAAATGAGAATTATTCTGGGGATCGTCCATTGAATACAGCCCAACTATCTCCTCCATACCCCAGTATTGAGATATTAGCTTTCAGACTCAACTCGGCGTTTGCTCTCGACACCGAGGACGTGACGGGTGCGATGGGGACATCAACAAAGACTGATTCCCTCACCTCTCGATTTTATATCCGATATCAGGACACCCCGGAATACCAATATGAACGGAGCCAAGTTGTGTGAACTCCCGACACAGACTGTCGTGACACGACCGAAGAGTTAGTGCTCAAGCTGTGTCCATCCGAGCCACCGCTGAAATTGCCGCCAAATAGTATCAACGATGATATACGCGATTGCAACGCTGCAGATGATCGTGAGTAATACAGCTGGAATAAATCCAGTTTTGAGAAAGATCCACATCGTCATAACTGCTAAACAGCCTAGCCCAGTGGTAATCTTGTGGAGGCTTCCTATCTTCATCATGATCGCATGAGTCTTAACCGTAATCGATAATCACTTGATCTGAGTTGAACGGTGTGAGTAGCTGCACGCTAATCAATGCAGACTCTCATCGCTGTCGATATTCTCTCGATTATGTGTCGACTCATTAGCTGTCCTTGCATCTGTTCGATCAGCATAATTCGCTCTCGAATCACCACCGGATTCCTGTCTCCATAGTGAAGTCATCGAATCTGTATCTGTCTTTGTTTTGGTGACCGAGGAGTCCTCAGAGGCGTCCGACGCCGAGTCGGTTTGTCGGTGATGCCAATACCGGGTTGCCGCCGGTATAAACTTGTGTTTGACGTCAAGAATGAATGAGACAATTCCGTACACCCAAAAGAAGAACAACACAGTCCCAGCGAGAAAGTACGGGAGAATCGTCTCAACCATCCGTTGAGACACCTCTGTTGGCTTCGGTGTTTCGGGATCCCTCGGTGAGGCTTCCGGCGGTTGCTCCAGCGGTTTCGATCCCGTGAATAATTGCTTCTCCACTCTCGTCAAAGAGATGGATACGAGAGCGGTCAAACACGACATCCACTGGTTGATCAGGCTGGATAGTACTGTCAGGGTCGACACTCATCAGAACCTCTCCGCGGTCCGACCCTTGGTCCATGCTCGATGACTCGACATCTGCAGTCGTCAGGTACACATATATCTGGTCACCCATCGGCTCCATGACATCGCTCACCGTTGAGAACGTCCCAGTTGGATGCTCAACGTCACTTGTATCTGCACTGGTAGTCGGGTGGACGTCTTCCGGTCGAATACCTAACGTCACAGTCTCCCCGGTTGTGACACCAGCACTCACTGGGTCAAGTTCGACTGTAATTTCACCGTAATCAGACTCAAAGCCTGCATTCGTAATCGTGCCTTCAATCGTGTTCATCGACGGTGATCCAATGAACGTTGCAACAAAGAGATTTGCTGGTTCATTGTAACACACAAGCGGGGGATCAATCTGTTGCAGTTCGCCAGTGTCAAGAACTGCAATTCGGTCGGACATTGTCATCGCCTCTGCTTGATTATGGGTGACGTAGATAATCGTGGTATCGAGTTCTTTATGCAGACGTTGTAATTGCGTTCGCATATGAACGCGGAGTTTGGCATCGAGATTTGCCAGTGGTTCGTCCATCAGGAAAACCGCGGGCTCACGCACAATCGCCCGGGCAATCGCGACCCGTTGTCGTTGCCCACCAGACATCTCATCTGGCATGCGGTCGAGCATGCCCTCAAGTTCGACAACCTCTGCAGCGTTGTCGACGCGGCGTTTGATCTCCTGGTCGGTGTAATCACGAAGACGGAGACCAAAGCTGATATTATCAAACACATCGAGATGTGGAAACAGTGCGATATTCTGAAATACCATTGCAATCCCACGGTCTTTCGGTGGGAGGTTCGTCACATCTCTGTCACCGATATACACTTGTCCACTTGTTGGATGTGTGAGTCCTGCGACCTGCTCCATCGTGGTTGATTTTCCGCATCCTGACGGACCAACGAGTGTGACGAACTCATTATGTTGGATATCAAGGTTGATACTGTCGACGGCCGTTACATCTCCGTAGTTTTTTGTGACGTCTTTGAGTCTAACTCGTGCCATATGTAGGATTTGTACTGCGTTGATAAATGCTGAATCGCGTGTTGTTCATAATAGTATGGTTGGATTGTGTTTGGCTGTATGCGTCGTGTGACGTGACATACGTTGATTTATTCTTTGAGTGCGCCTGCTGTGAGTCCACTGACAATTTTCTCCTGAGCGATAACAACCAAAATCGCCACCGGTAACACAGCAATAATACTGCCGGCGGCCATCACCGAAAATGTCGATTCAAACTGCCCAGAGCGCTGTAACTGAAGAAGCCCGCCGACGATTGGTGCCCAGTTCTCTGGTTGTCCGTTATTCATTAAGAACGAAAAGAAGAATTCGTTATAGACCGCAATGAATGTTAATACACCAGCGGTCGCCACACCAGGGGCAGAGAGCGGGACAATCACTCGGAACAAGGCACCAAGTCGCGTTGTCCCTTCGACCCGGGCAGCATCTTCGAGTCCATCGGGTATCTGACCATAAAATGTCGTCAACACGAATATTGATAACGGTAAGAAGAGCGCACTAAACGGGAGAACCATCGCACCGGGCGTGTTGTACAGACGTAACCCAGGGACAACCTGTCCGGTAAACAGATCCCAAAGAGGTAAGAAGAACGCTGCAGGTGGGAAATATGAGATAGCTAAAATGAGCAGCATCATCACACTCTTACCGGGGAAATCGAGCCGCCCGAATACATATCCTGCTAAACTCGCGAGTAATAGTACAATCACTGTCGTTACAGTCGCCAGAACGAGGCTGTTGAACATGTAGACGTGGAATGGAATCGTCTCAAACACACGGATGAAATTCTCCGGATTGAATCCCGCAGGAACCAGCCCTGCATCGTAGAGTCTTGCCTCTGGTGTTAGTGCTAGGACAAGAAGCCAGTAGAATGGGAATAGCGTCGTAAAAATAAAGAAAATCGTGATGACCCAGAACATGGATCGGTAGGCCCGCTCTGGATTTGTGATAGCGGCTGCAACCCAGCGCTCGAAGGGACCACGCTCAATTTCACCCGTATTGCGCTCGTCGGTTGCCATGTTATACCTCCTCCCGTGCGTATCCGATAATGTATACACCAGTCATTATTCCAATAATAGCGGCAGTCATGAATGCAATCGCAGCTGAGGACCCGAAGAGATTCTGATTAAACGTCGTAATCACCAAACACGAAAGCGATGGAACGGTATTACATCCGGCAACAACCTCAATCACACCGTACACTCGCATCGCCTGAATGGTCCGGAATAGCATCGCTACCAGGACGCTCGGAAGAACGACTGGGAGTGTGATTCGCTTGAACATCTGCCATTTTGATGCGCCAGCGACGCGAGCGACATCGTATAGATTCCGGTCAACGCTCTGCAAACCAGCCAGAATAAGCAGCGCCATGAATGCTGTTGTCTTCCAGATATCAGCGATGATGACAATAAGCGTTGATTCGGTCGTATTTGCAAGCGGTGTCTGTCCGAAAATCCCCCACTCCTGGAGGAGTGTCGGGTTATTCTCTGCTCCGATAAACAATCCAATACCAGGGGTGAAAAGTAAAAAGAAGATCATTCCCTGAATAACGATGGGAACCGCCCATGGGATAATAATCGCAACGCGGACCCAGCGTCGTCCAGCGAAGTCCTGATTCAACACGAGCGCCTGACCAAACCCGATTATGGTCTCAAAAAATACGCTCACGACTGTAAAGATGAGCGTCACGATGAGTGCGCTGTTAAATAATGCATCAACTGTTATTGCTTCAGGTAAAAATGGTGACGGGAGTGAGGCTGTCCGCTGACCAGTCATGATTTCAACATAATTAGTTACCCCGGTGAAGTCACCGAGACCCCCGGTGAGACTATCAGCGAACAGTGACATCCGCAGTGTATCGAGCAGTGGATACAGCGCGATGACTGTCAATAATACTAACGCAGGTGTCAGTAGCAGGTATGCATACTGCGTCTCATTGAGATTCTCCATCCACCGGGTGACCTGCGCTAGTGGACCGGTGTTGAGCTGCTGGCGAGGTTCGTTTCGCGGTGCTTGTTCAGATGCCATATCTTAATTGAAATGCTGTATACTCAGATTCGATTGTGTATGTACTGTCGTTGGTGGAGATCTATCCGTCATGAGGGAGTGCTGTGTTACTGTGCGTTTTGCTCTTCAAGTGTGGTAAGGGACTGATGAAGCGAGTCCATTGCCTCACGAGCAGATTTTTCTTGTTTGAACGCTGCGTTGACCTCAGAATTGATCTGTTGTGCTTGCTGCGGCCATACCACAGTAACTGGGCGTGGCACTGCGTTCTCAGCAGCAACCGCCAATGAGTCGAGATGCGGGCTCACAGTACTAGTCTTTTCTTTGAGTTCGTCAGACCGAAGCGTGTCCGCAACTGGTGGAAGCCATCCCCCAGCGTCAGCAAGTCCAATCTGGACTGGTTTTTTTGTCAAGGCCTCCATCACCTCTTTGGCGGCAGCTTTCTTTTCCTCGGGGGCATTTGGGTTCAACGTTACGTGCCATCCACCCAGGGCGGCTGGAATCCCACCAATTTCAGGACCATATTTGGATTCCTCAGGAGTGACACCATATGGAATTGGCATCGTTCCCAATTTCTCCTGACCGAGTCCATTCTCAGGGTCGGCATTAATATTTATCGCGTACGGCCAATTGCGGTGGAACAGTACTTCTCCGTTGGTGAATGGTTTTCGTGAGGATTCCTCTTTGTATTGAACAACCGCCTCTGGAGAAATGCCACCAGCAAAGTCATCCCACTGCCCATTTGGGTTCTCGTCGTGAATGAAATGCCGGATCATATTGATTGCTTGAACCACTGGCTCTTCGTTAACAGTCACCGGTCGGTCCCCAATCGGACCGAAAAGATTCTCGAAGTCGCCAAAGTAAGAGCCGCCCCACGCGGACATTATTTCAACGAAGTTACAACAGGAGAGCCCGATATAAGCAGCACCCTGGAAATTATACCCTCGCATCTCAGGGTTGGCTTCCATTGTGTCGGCGACGACATTCGAAAACTGCTGCCAACTCATTGATTCAGTTGACCACGTCTCCAGTTCTGACTCACTGAATCCCGCTTCTAAGACCTTATCCTTGCGATATTGAATCACAGGGAAATCAGCAAACAATGGGACACCATAGAGATCACCATTTCGCGTCGCGGTGGCAACCATCGTGTCAATGTATGTGTCTCGAATAGTACTGACAAGTGAATCATCAAGTTCGTTGCTCAGATTTGCAATTTCCCCGCGTGCAATAAATGGAATTGTCCACCCATTGTCCATCATGAACATCGTCGGTTGCTGCTGACTCGCGCTGAGGATATTCCCATACTTATTCTTCCGACCGCTGCTCACGAATGAGCCGCCGAGAATTTCGACAGTGACGCTGTCCGAGACACCATTCTCGTGTAGCAACTCGTTGATTCTCGACTGCTGTTCTTTGAATGTATCATCGGACGCAAACTGAATCGTCGTTTCAGACTCAGAGGTCGACCCTGAAGTCGAACCACCTGATGAGTCAGATCCATTACCCCCGGCGCATCCTGCTAGTCCGACACCAACACCAGATGCAATCGCTGTCTGGAGGTACTGTCGACGTGAGAATTGCCGCCTGCTTGAGCGTGTGTTGTTGGTTTCTGATCCCATATTGTACATGATAAAACGGCAAGGAAAAAATATATCGATTAATCACAGCTGTTGTATGTATTTCCAATTATATGTTGTGGATAGTTTCACTCATTGATTGTAAAAAGTTTGTCACGTCTACAAAATAACGAGGAAATACACCTGACCGGTCATGACACTGCCGCAGATCAAACTGAGCTACGCCTTTGTGGAATCTTTCGGTTAGTCGTGTAGCCGATAAATTGCTGATTCGTATGGTCGAAGTTCAAGTATTGGTGGGAGTGCCGGGTCAGGCTCATTCCCAAGAGCAACTGTTACGTCTTCCGCCGCCAGATCCACCGAGAGCGGTGGCTCAAACGTAAGTGGCTCAGCAGCAAAGTTACAAATAATCAAGAGGGTATAATCAGCCGACTGGAGCGATCGCTTGATTGCATATACCTGCTCGTGCTCCGGCGCTAGAAGCTCGAAGTCACCGTACGTTATGACATCATCCTCATCGCGTAATCGAATCAACTTTCGATAATACTCGAGCACTGATCTCTCAGCACCACGCTGGGCAGCGACATTGACTGTTTCATAATCGTCTGCAACATCGATCCAAGGTTCACTGTCACTAAATCCAGCATTCGGTTCATCATTCCACTGCATAGGCGTGCGAGCGTTATCACGACTGAATTCTTCGATACGATCCCGGACCTGCTCGAAGTCTTTACCCGCCCGCTCTTGACGCTTCCAGAAATTCTTCGCCCAGACGTCGCGTAGTTGTGCAGGCGATTCAAATGAGACATTACTCATCCCTATCTCTTCGCCTTGATAGACGAATGGTGACCCACGGTGTCCATGAAGCCACGTGGCAACCATCGTTGCAGACCGATACCGGTATTCCTCATCGCCGAATCGCGAAAGTCCACGAGGCTGGTCATGGTTACTGTGATAGAGACTCAGCCAGGCTCCATCCTCAGTGGTCTCCTGCCATTTTTGCATGATGGATTTCAGTTCCGACAGCGACCACTCACACGATTCCCATCCCTCGTTTCGATCGAGTCCCATGTGCTCGAAAAAGATCGTCATATCGAGCGCATTCGACTTGCGACCAGTGACATCGACAGCAGTCTCTGGGTCGATCTCGGCGCACTCCCCAACCGTGACGATATCATCATTATAAGAGCCAAGTCCATCATCAGCGAGTTCATTGAAGTACTCATGCATCCGAGGACCATTGATAAAATGCTCTGACCCGGTGAGAGATGGCGTTTCGGGGTCACCATCAGGGAGACCATGTGCTTTCGAAATGACATTGATTACATCCATTCGAAATCCGTCGATACCACGCTCGAGCCACCACGAAACAATATCGTACAATTCATCCCGAACTGTCGGATTCTCCCAGTTGAGATCTGGCTGAGCGTCTGCAAACAGATGCAAGTAATACGCCTCACGCTTCTCGTCATAACTCCATGCAGAGTCTTCGAAGTGAGATTCCCAGTTGTTCGGCTCTGATTGCCAGTAATAATAATCTGCATATGGTTCTGTTTCGTCTCGTGACTGCTGAAACCACATATGTTGATCTGAGGTGTGGTTGATCACGAGGTCCATGATTAGTCGGATATCATGATTATGAAGCTCTTCGAGAAGTCGTTCCCACTGGTCCATGTCTCCGATTGTCGGGTCGATGGTCCGATAATCAGCGATATCGTACCCATTATCAACGCCAGGAGAGGCATAGATTGGATTGAGCCACACACAGTCAACACCCAAGTAATCAAGATAGTCAACTTTCGCTCGAATCCCACCGAGATCACCAACACCATCACCATCGGTATCGTTGAAACTCCGCGGATAGATCTGATAGAATACTGCCTCTTTCCACCAATTCTCATCGGCTACTACACCTGTTGTATCTGAGTTGCTCACAAGAACTCTATATCGTAGCAGCACAAAGATATACGGTTTGTCTTGTGTTCACTCGTCGTGCTACCCTGTGTTTGAGTTCTCCGGTTCGATGCACTCGCTTATTTGAGCTCACTAAGCGTGAGGGCTTCGCAATCGGGTATCAAAAAAGTCTCTCACTCGACCGACAGAACCGTAATCCGGTGAGCCTCAACGTCCTCAACCATCGCGCCTAATCCCCCGACGCTCACGCGGTCAAACCCAGTGTCGATGGTCATTCCAACCTGTCCGGCATAGGAGGTAATCGAACCAGCTGCGGTTTCTGTGGCGTCACTCGTGAGTACATCAACCACTTCACCCTCAACCACTCGTTCACTCCCACTGTCAGTTTCGCTCCCTTCAACTCGAATCATAACCGTGTCGCCTGCATCCACAAGCGGTCGAATATCTTGTACACAGTAACGGATGTCAACATACCTAATAGGGGGTTCAGAACTAGATTCATCATACAGATGTTCCCAGACGTCCCACTGTGTCGTCAGGAAATACCAGTGAAACACATATGTATGCGTTCGGTCATTCACCAAGATACCATACTCATTTGTTGACCCAGTGTGCGGGGCAAAGAACGTCTCAGTTCGGTCGACGATGACGGTAAACGGTGCGGGGAGTTCACGGTAGCGCGCCTCTGAACACACATCTGCAATCTTCTCGGTCGATGGCAATGTCTCAGGACCGTTCGCTGTGTGAATCGAGAGATGGACAGTGACACCATTATCAGTTGCCTCGGCAAGTGCGGGATATAGCCGATGAAACGCATCAACGCTCAAAGAGACCTGAACTTGCACTGACGCTGACCGAACAGATTCAATCGCATTCTTGAGCACGGTCTCAAATTTCCGAACGATGGTCACTGCAGAGTCGTTGATTGGTGGGTCGTTCCACCGGTGCTCAATCTCATCTACCGCAGTCATGAACTGCTCGGCACGCTCTTCGAGATCAGCGGTCATAGGATCAAGACTGTTTGCACGCACGTGAAGTGAGTCCTGTTCGTACACTTCGACGTAGCCCTCGCTTGCGAGATTACGCAACACATCATAAATACGAGGATCGGGGACGTCACTTGCGTCCGCAACTGCAGTCGCTTGCGCTGTTCCAAGTTCTAACACCGCAACATAAGCATCTGCTTGATACGGTGAGAGTCCAGCATTCTCAAGCGCTGTAACCAGTTCTTGACGATTCATATGTCATGCAATCGCAACCCGCTGGGGTCGGTCATTTAATCTCCTCGCTCATATCTTCCCCGCTGTGTTTGGGTGTGATTACTCACAATGATTCATACAATAGTATCGATAAAAAACTGTCTGGTCGCGTCAGCTGTCTTAGTCTGGTAATTCAAAAGTGTCTCCACTCCACCCTCAAGCCCCCTAGTTGAGTCAATATCTGTCCTGCCGAATATGAGCGTCTTCACAGTCTTTATATTGTGCTTGTTTTTCCCACATATGGTGACTGGGTTTTGTGCCGGCATCCATCCTGGCTGGCTTTGAACATCTCAAATGTTTTTTCATTTCCATCCACCAACTCCCAATTCCAGTTAGAACCTCCTGTTTCCCTTTTGTGCTGTTGAACTGCTTCGTTATTTAGAGATATACCTCACAATTCCTTGCTTCACTGGATCGATGAATGCAGATAATTTCAAACAAGAACCCTTGGTAGGTTGAAGTTGGGTTTTTCAATCGGCGCGTCCCAACACTAGATCACACTGCGAGATGCAGAGGCTGTCATCAGCACTCAGATATGAGCTATGCCGAGTGAATTCTTCTTTAGAATCACACGTTCATAATATAGATTCTCATGCTGGCGAAGCGACTTTGCTGACGCGTCGTCTTACTCAGTCCATGTCACGAAAGAAACTCGAACCAGAGGTTAGGCAACCTCGTGACCACCTTGCAGCGACCCATCGAACGGGAAGCCAGCCGGTGGATTGGTGAAGCGAATGTCATCACTGATGACTTGGTCAGTCCAGAGATTGCAGATCTCAACCCCGGGTGTGATTCAACATAGGATTGGACATGTCACAGAACTGCTCTCGAACATTCAGGGAACTGGCGATTCGACCGCCGACGAACACGTTGGAGCAGCCCGTGACCTCGCCAACACGATTCTGGAATGCAACATAGAGTAATCAAATTTTCCTAAACCCATCGCTAATCTGTATATACTCCTACAAGATTCGCGCGCAGTATTCAATAACGTCGGAGCTGATTATACGAAGTCCGTCCAAAGAGAGTCATGAACAGGAAGCGGTCCCTATGACCATCGTATAAAATATGCTCACAAGTTCAGAAAACGCCACCACTTCCTCTGGAGAGAGGGCAAAAGCCACTTGCTGCATTCAGCACATGCTGACGCAATTGCTCTCGTTTTGATAGTGGCATTGTGAGCGATAGAGAGGATTCGTTCCGTGATTCCTGTCATTGATATTAAACTGGACGAATACGACTAGCTTGGGTGAATGAACACACCAATGAGTCAAAGCGGCTCTTGACTGCCCGACAGAGGAATGTCATCTTCAGACACTCGCGTGAATTCGGAGCAACGACACTGGAACGAAAACACGGGGTTATGGTTAATCTAATGCGAACTCGATATATTTCCACACGAAGCGAAAGAGGAGTATGCGCAAGAATACGAGCAACGTTGGATTGAATTCGTTGAATCTTCAACGTGCGATTTACAATTCTTATATTGAATAATAGGGTTTGAGTGGGAGAGTTAATCCTGTGGGAATCAACTCGTAGTCATCGGAGGAACATCTCGACAACTGATAAACTAACTGCCGGCACGAATGTAACCACTAACAGCGCAATGATCATGATGGCATAGTATGTGCGGGTTTGATTAAACACCGAACTCACTGAAACATCAGCGATATCCGCAGAAAGATATACCGAGAGACCTAACGGCGGCGTGAGGAGTCCGAGCATAAGATTAAATACCATTATCACACCAATCTGGACTGGATCGACCCCAACCTCGAATAAGACTGGAAAAACAATCGGGGTCATCATCACTAATCCAGCAATCGGATCTAGGAAAAGACCAATAAACAGAAGCAAGGCATTGACCAGAAGTAAGACGATAATTGGATTCTCACTGATTGAAAAAACGAAATTCGCAAAGACTGTATCGATCCCCTCGACAGAAAGGACAAAACTGAACACAGCGGCAGCAGCGAGGATTAGAACAATTGAACCTGTCGTGCGTGCTGTCTCAATCGCTGCCTCCCAGAGGTATTCAAATCCGGTCACACGATATATCACAGTGTTAATTATAAGTATATAGACAACTGTAACCGCGGCTGCTTCCGTCGGTGTGAATATGCCACCCAACATCCCCGTTATCAATACGACCGGTGTCAGTAGCGCAGGAGCGGCAATGACAAGCGAGCTTCCGACAATACTGAGTGTTGCGCGTTCATCATTGCTTGGTAGATTTCGCTGTCGAGCAATATAGCTGGTCCAGACCATGAGCAGTGCTGTCGTTAGAATCGCCGGACCAGCACCAGCAATCAGTAATTGCAGAACTGAAACCTCAGCCAGAATTCCATAGAGAATAAGCGGGATTGACGGTGGGAAAATTGGTCCGATAGTCGCTGACGCACTCGTAAGTGCAGCTGAGAAGTCCTTGTTATATCCGTTATCGGACATGGTCTGTATAAGAACTCGACCGATACCACCGACATCTGCAAGTGCTGAACCAGAGATTCCAGAGAAAATAAGACTCGTAACAATATTCACCTGCGCGAGCCCACCAGTAAGGTGACCAACAATGTTATCAGCAAAATCGAATATCTTTTCAGTTATATCACCATGATTCATCAACGATCCAACATATATAAACAATGGTATAGCGAGGAGTGTAAATGAATCAACTGTTCGGACCATGCGATTAACAACAAACAGAATAGGTCGGTCCGATGCGAGCACATAGACCGTTGACGGTAATGCCAATGAAATAAACACCGGTATTCGGAGCAGTGCCAAGAGCACAAATCCAAGGATAACGACTAAGCCAGCGTTGATACCAAGGAATTCCATTTTATTTGATCATTTATGAGTAGAGACTCTGAATTTCCGTAACAGTTCGGCGGATGTAAACGATACCAAGCATCGTGAGTCCGATGATTGCGGGCACATAATAAAGTGGTAGTGGAATATTCACCGATGGTGATGTTCCGGTCCAGAACTCGCGTATAGCCAACAGTGAGCCACCAACAATAACGACGCACATCGCAGTATTGAGTAGTCCTGTGAGAATGTTGTGATACGTCTGTATTGGTTCCGGAAAGCGATCTGTAAAATAATCAAGTTTGATATGACGATTCTCTAGCCCTAGCGCCCCAGCAATAATGAACACCATCCACACACCGAGCGCCTGCGCGTAAAGTTGTAGTCCTGCGAGTTCTAAGCCAAGATTTCGAGAGAGGATTCGTAATGTCATGAGACATAATATAATGCCGAGTGAAACGGCTGCGATTGCATATGTCACCAATTTCATTTGTCTCATGAGCGTATCGACACGACTCATATATATGATAGTTAGATTGTATTATGCGCTGTAATCGTCGTGAGCGAGTGATTCAATTGTGTCACGCAAATCAGAGAACTGCTCACGAATGTTCGCCCGTGTCGCAGATCGGTATGCTTCATACTCAATTTGATCTGGCGTGACAATGGTAAGCCCTTCATCTCGAAAGAGTTGCTTTGTGTCCTCAAGATTTGACCGGAGTGTCTCAGTCGCTTGAGGCTGAATTTCACGAACGGCATCATAGAATGCTTGCTGTTGACTGTCAGAGAGATCCTGAAACACTCCCTCATTCATTAATACTGCAAGTGGAACATGCATGTGATTCGTCTCAATTATATGTGTTTGCTCTTCATATATCTGAGATGACCGGATTATATTATATGGGTTCTCTTGACCGTCAACACTGCCAGTCGCTAATGCCTGTGGAACCTCAGAAAAGTCAATATTTGTTGTTTGCGCACCGAGACCGTTGAGTGCCTCAGCATACATTGAGATTGGAACAGCCCGCATCGTATAATTTGAAAGCATTTCGGGATTACGCGGTGGTTCTGTTCCGTCAGGCACGTTGAGCGAGACTCGCCGAGTCCCTTGTGCAACAGCACCGAGCGAGCGAATGTCTGCCTGCTCAGCCAAATTCTCAATAACCCGCCTTGCAGGTTCAGAGTCCTGTGGATCCGTCTTTTCATAGATATCCTCATATGGGTTATCTGGATCATACATATATGGCGCGTCAAACACCTGAGCCTCCCGTTGATCGACGATTGCAGTCAGTGCATATGGGATAACATACATATCTAAGGCCCCTGATGAAATATCCTGAATGGACTGAGCCTGTCCGCCCAACTCTGAGTTTCGAAATGCCTCGACCTCGATAGCCCCATCAGTTCGTGAGGAAACAATATCACCAACCATTGCAGCAGCGTCTCCATGTACCGAGCCTTCAGCCGCTGGTGAATTTGCCTGAAGCGTGATTGTATTCTGACTTGCAGTTCCGGTTGTGGCGCCGCCCTCGTTGCCATCACTGCTGGTATCATCGGTTGAGCTATCACCACTACATCCAGCCAAACTAGCTAATCCAGCCACCGACGCCGCCCCGACTGACTTGATATAATTGCGTCGATTAATTCTGCCTGAATTATCAAACATTTCAACACGACTGTTGTGTTACCGATATATAATAATTGCCATACTATATCGAGTTGGAACCAGAAATGATACAATTATTATAGAGATTATTTTGATAATTAATGCTCAGATGCGCCAATACACTATCTAAATCACACGTCGACATTATCTGTTGTTTATTTATAGAACAGATATTATTATATAAGTACACACATTATGACTAAGATATGTCACCTACTCTTACTGAGAATCCACAGTTGACCCATGTGAGCGTTGTTGCCGCAGATGTTGAAGAATCAACCAAATTCTATCGGGATGTGCTCGGCGCAGAATCAATTGCTACTCCACAACTCGGAACACAAGCAGACTTTGATACGAAAAAACACCCCGATCTTCAAATGCTTCAGATTGGCGACGTCCAATTACACCTCTGGAATGATCCAGCGAGAGAGATTGAATCGATTAAATTCGCTCATTTTGGAGTACACGTTGATGAGTTCACTGACGTGTATGAGCAAGCAAAGCAACGCGATATCTTCGCCACAGTCGGGAGTGACACAGCACCACCGCAGGTATTCGAATTTAACGGAACTGCTCAGATGTATATCCATGATCCAACAGGTAATCTCATTGAGGTTGACCATCCAGATATTGATGCACTTGATCAGTCAGCGTTCAAGAATATCGTTCACAGGGAGACAAGTGGACCAGACCGGCATATCTACTCAGACTTAATCACGAGTTGATTGCTCAGTTCCCATTCTTGAGTGCTGACTTCCACACCACAGGTTTCTGCCATCCGCTCCATCTCACGTTGTTTCTGATCCCAGCTCAGATTCAATTCAAGATAGTATCCCTGCTCTAGCTCACGTGCTTGTTTCATCTCCCTGTCATTATCGTCGGTTCAACGTTGATGATTGCACGCTCTCGACCAGGGATATATGAAAGTGGCTCAATCGCAGAGATGAGGTCGTGATTTTGGATAAAGTAATTCCAGTGTCGGGCGGCGTGAGTCAAACTGACCGTCTGCATTCACCCAGATCGATGCAGTCGACGCCTGGAGGGTGGCTACCACATCGGTCGCAACGACTATCGAGCCTTTCTCCCCGTTCGTGAGCAGAACGTCGAGGCATGGTTTTTTTCAGCAATTCTACCAGCAGTGCTCAAGCAACAACCGCGGGGCGGACTCGACGTCCCTCCAGATTGTCCTTGCTCCGCGACCAACGCTCGAAGTTGACTATGTCGACGGCTCCCCAGTCGTTCCTCGCGATGAGACCATCGCCTACATGCACGAACACGACGCGCAGTTCCAGTCGGTGCTACGCCGACGCTCTCGTTTACCAGTTACGACGACCTCATGGAGACGCTGACGCCGCGTGTCCTCGAGCTCATCGAGGCCATTCGTCGGGACGAACCATCGAGCATCAACGAGGCTGCTCTGGTTGTTGACCGAGACGTAAAGAACGTCCACGAGGAACTCAGTCAGCTTGCCCAACTGGGAATCATCTTCTTCGAAGAAGATGGTCAGAGCAAGCGCCCGGTCGTCTGGTTCGACGAACTCGTCATCAATCTCCCGTTTGATCCCGACACTGGAGATACAGCGGCTGCAGCATCGTAGGGGCACACATGCTGTTCGATGACATAGTTGAGGAGGGACTTGTGATGCACGATCTGTTCGGAAGCGAGAACGCTGAAGACGCAGACCGAATAGGTGCGATGCTGGAAAACTGAACGACTGGTGGTTGAATTATGCCTGACGATACGCGCTGTGCGCACGGATCGGTGGTCGGAGATCTCCTCTCAGTCGTAACTCTCCTCAAGAATCCACAGCTGACCGGTCTGTACGCGTACCTCTACCGTGAAGAGCCTGCGACCGTTCGCGAGGTCATGAACGCGCTCGACTTCTCTCGGGAGACTACTCAGACGTTACTGTCTCGGCTCGAAGAGATGGGTACAGTTGAGACGCTCTCTGACGACGAGCCACAGAAGTACCGAGCGGACAGTATCGAGCTCTCGTTGTCCGTGATCTCGGCGACGATGGATATGGTTCGTCGATACATTGCTGCTGCTGACGACCGCTCCGAACACAACATCGAACAGGCCGATGCCGAAGTTGGTAGGGCAACGGCGATGCTTCTCGAACGTGGTGACCGGTCGCCGTCTACACGCGTGATCTACCAGCGTTTCGAGGGATCGAACGGGCGTTGACCGAACACGGATACGAGGACCGCGTCCAGTTGGTCCGAGCGTTCGATTTCGTCGAGGCGGTCGCAAATCGGTATCAGTTCCAAGAGTGATCACTCCGCTCGAATTGTTGGAGACGTATAATCAAACGACCATTGCATCTAGTGCCGGCTCGACAATCTCCACGACGCATCCTGACCGGCGAATTTACCGGCCCTCAATTGGGTGGCGGGATTCCCGCGTGGGTTCCGTCTCCCACCTATGTCCTCATCCGAGTCAGAATCAGCTGTCGACCGGCCCGAACCGCTCGTCCATCGTCTGCTCAAGCGCGAGGGGGGGGAGTGTCCCGCTCGAACGCGTGACCCTTCGGTCAGCGAAACTGATACGTGGAGCTGTCTCTGAGTCCTTCTGCGTAACAGGCATATGGATTCGGCACCTATCTGCCCGCTGCTCCGGGTTGAAAACGTCCAGGAGAGGTCATCGCAATAGAATCAAGGGCGAACTTACTCAATTAGTTGTCATTATTCGTCAGAAAACTGCCGATATCCTCTCCCCACTCATCTTTGAGCCGCTCTTTCGCACAGTTCGTTTCAGCGCGATTGTAGCCCCCAAGATGGCGGTTTGCCCACACTCTCGTTGCAGTCTCGTCGTCCAGATACATGCCAAGAACCTGGATTGTTTCGAGTCCAGCCACATGACTTGCCCAGACCCGTTTGTGACCATCCAATAAACTCAGGGAATCGTTGTCAGTGCGGTTTGCCCACACAAGAGGAGCCCTCGATAGTTGCCCTCTGGCTGCAATCTCCTCGATAAATTGTCTGTTATGACTCACCGAAAATGTCCGGGAGTGGTATCGCAATGGCTGTATCTGATTGATATCAACTTCGACCGGTCCTCTCGAACCCACTTTCCGAAGTCGCGGCTGTGGAAATGCATACCAATTGACTCCAGATCCGTTGAGTCGAGTCAATGTGAGTGGTGCGACTCCAGAATAGTATTGAAACTCGGAGTCAAGTTCTGGCATGAACACGACGATCGCTATCGGTGCATCACTCCGGTACTGTGGATTATCTTCCGCAACAGTCGTCCCACGGTCGAGCACATCCCATTCTTCAGCCGTCACAGGCGGCACATTGACTACCACTGCCTTGTGAGTGTCAGTCCCAGTCTCACTCTCATTCTTCGTCTTGTTGTTGTTCTCCGTCCTCTTGTTCTTCGAGTCCGAACGTTTCCTGTCAATCACAATGTCTCCGAATGAGAGGTCATTCTCGTGATTGTGTTCGTGTTCGTGGTCGTGTTTGTGCTCTGGGTGATCTGGGTCATCAGTGTCTGTTGTGAGTCGGGTCATTCTGTAAGAGGTCTGCAGATTAAGCCACGGTCGGTTGCATCCGATGTGTTTCAGTTCTGGAGAACTGACACTCGTCACAATCCGATAATGCCGATGATGGTGGCGGTGGTAGTGGTATCATTCTGAGCATTGAGAGTAACTCACCGCGCTGTCTGCTTCAATTTATCTCTGTATTCGACGGTCACTCTGGTTGCACTGTCTTGAATTGGACTTCGAATCTGAGTGCGACTCAGAAAAACCAGTTTGTTCGTATCAACATCGATATAACTATTTTGGGGAAGTGAGCCTCCTGTCGTCGAATCACCCATGTGATCACATCCAACGGTAGTGATGATATATACTCTGTTTTTCAAAAGCACAGACGACACGAGTACCAGAGAGATAGGGCACTCAAATGAAATCTTCACACACAGAGACCGTGTACTGCCACATAGACGAGTATTAACGAGGACATCAACGAACGATGGGGGAACAAGCTGATCGAAACATCGAAACGACAAAACTCAACAGCGATAATTTGACCCTCGATTGTAGCGTAGTTAACTCGCGTTTGATTCAGACTCGTGAGCATGTCACAGCGTAATTCCCTTCTGAGTGAGATGATGGATGATCGAGTGAGTTGTCCTCCAGGTGTGACAATTCGAGTTGCATCGTCATGGAGACGATGCAGTGACACAAATACTATGCACTACTTGATCGATCCTGACAACAGACAGCAGACAGCACTGCAGGCGATAACCACTCACAGACGAATCAAAAAACAGGTATCGGGGATATCATCTCTAGTACTGGAGCGGGGATAACTGAACGAAGCCCGCTCCTCGGACAAGATGAGGAGACAGTCTGCTGCCCTGATTGATAGTATCAACTAGCTGCTATCATGTCTCTTACGTCTGGCTTCCCCCAAGTTGCGAGGCAATCTGTCCAAACCGTTCGGTTTGTCCGTCCGTTAGAAAGGTGTATTCGGTCTCGACAGTTTCGACTGTCAGAATCCTCACTGCACCGACCTCCTGCGTTGCAAAGTTAGCCACACCGTACCAACAGAAGATGGCGATGACGTACGTCCCCCCAGAGACCACGGTCAGTTCCGCCCCATCAGCAAGGAACAGGACTGCACGATAGGTTGCTACAACTGCGAAGAGTAAATAAAAAAGTGCTAATCCCCGGAAGCCAGTTAGCGACAGATCGGTCCCCGTGTCTACCCGCGTGATGTCCTCAACTGGGATCGTCGTCACCTCACGCTCCGGTTCGGCAGGGTCAGTGTATGCCAGATTCCTCTCTTGATAGACGAGCCGTCCGCCCGACACGCCAGCATCGTACTCGTTCACATGAACGTCGGTGACATCTATGGACATGAGACGCTACGCGGTCTTTTTAACTAATACCCAATAGATGCTTGGCTGACTCATGACGGGGTTTGCGATTAGATTTCAAAAAAACTCCGTGCTGATTCAATGGAAACGCAGCTAATCTGAAGACTGGAATCAGAATCATCTGAATCTGAATCTGAGACACTTAACGCCGACCCAATCCCGCGGTCGTGGTATGAACCACGTTGTTGGCTGGTTGCTGATCTAAACACAGAGTCCACGGACAGCTGACACTCCGGTAGAGGAACCCCCACCTCCGAGAGAAGCTGTGTTTCAGTCTCAATTGAAGCCGATATCGTCATCGTCCGGTCCTGTCTCAGTCTTGAGCATAACTGTCGTTGTCGGTGTCACGGTTGCGTTGTCGATATCTCCGTCATCTCGCCACGATAACAGAGATACGAACACCGTCACGAATATACCACGATTTCATTACACTGTTATGAGACGCGAACGAGCAAGTGTTTCTAGAACTCGTGGCTCTGTCTACTCTGGTAGTATCTTAACAAACACTCTCTCCCGCTCAACTGAGTTATCATTAATATAAGAAACTACTCTGCCGGTTGTAGAGAAAGAGTCTATCATAGCCTTACCTCCTCGCCTGTATCATAACATAACCATGCGCTTCCCGCAACCATTTTACTCACTGCGCCTTCATCAAATTCGCTCAAGGAACCAACCACTCGATCGACTGCTTGAGTCTGTTCTTTCTGATCTCACATGGTCAAGATAGCTCTCACCTAAGTAGGTGTCACATATACTAAACAACATGAATTGATTATTCGTCTCAATCGTGATGTTGATGTCAACGCCGATATTGACGGAAATGAAGAGCTACGACACATAGAACTCTGGAGCACTCAGGAGATGCAGTAGCACTGCCAACTGTATGCCTACAGCTCCCACCCGGAGGATTCCTGCGAACCGTCGCTGAGACACAGGCAGAGATTCGGCAATCCCAACCAATCCACAGGACAGAGACACAAAGAGGATAAAAGGCGATAAGAACTCACCAAATGTGACGCTCAGAGACACCCACACAAGAGCGCCTCCAAGCGACACCCCTGCAAAACAGAGCCCTTTCGTCCGTCCATCGGGTTCACGAAACAGTGTCTGTGATATTCTCTTCATATTCACAATGAAACATACAATTTCAGACAGTCTAAATATATAATTGCCAGCCAACGGTCTCTCTCGGTGAACTCCTACCTTTTTGCACTCAGACTTCACTCTAGTACCTACGACAGCCTGGTAGTCTATTGGGTCAGTAGTTCACCGTTTACGAAGCTGCAGGTCAACGATAATGTCGTCAGGAGTATTGACACCGGTGACTCGGGATATCAGATGTATTATCCAAAACCCGCGTTTAAGCGGGGTGACGCTGATTGACTCGACGTCAGATGAGATATGTTAGTATTCGGTGAGCCTCTTTCATACTAATATAATAATCAGATGCAACAAACGTAGCGCGTTCACTGAGTTACAAGCCGGATGCTACGGGGCATGATCCCGAGGCAATTTACCGATTCAACATGCTCGCAAGCTCGCAACAATACCGTGACTGGTCACGATGTGTTAGACCGGTATCAGGTGGACTGATGATAGTATCACCGTTTCGACTCAGGCTTCGATGGGATCATATATACGTCGTTAATCGTCAGCAACCCCTCCAGAATCCCGTCCGGTAACCAGTCCGTCATCAGTCGCACGTTCAGCAACGGTGGGCTGGAAGACCCACGCTGCCAATAACACAATCGGGATCATCGACACAGCCACGATGGAATATCCAGTATGGAGATTCGGCAGGAACGGCGCGGCGTACACCAATGGATAGACGATTCCCCCAACAGTCCCGACTCCACCGACGACGCCTGCGACGGCACCAGAACTGTCCGGAAACATCGCGGGTACCTGTGCGAAGATTGCTCCCTCTGAGAACGCACAACCCATCCCAACGAGGAACCCTGCGCTGACAGCGATGAGTACTTGCCCGGTCAGACCCGCAAGTGTCATTCCAAACATGGCAAGGACGACGAAACACAACGAGACAAACGTCCACTGTTCACGATAACGACCAGTAAAGAATGGAATGATGTTCCGTTCCTTTCGGGCGAGAAGATCGCTCACGTACCCGCCGACCGGACGGAGCAGTCCAGCCGCAACTGAGAATGTCGCTGCAAATGTGGAAGCCAATACAAGATTCTGCGTATTGAATCCTTCACGGTAATACGTAGCGAGCCAGCCGTTCATTGATAACTCAAGCCCAAACGTCATGACGTACGCCAGTGCAAGTACCACCGTTCCGTACCGCGTCGCAGTGAAAACCCACTCTTTCAGGCTTGCTTTGCTTTTGGTCGCTGCGCGCTTTTGACTGCTTTTTGCGGCTTCACCGAACGTATAGTAGATACCTGCCAACAAGATTGAGACAATTCCGGTGTAAAAGAACGCAGCCCGCCAGTTTGTGTTGAAAATTGGACCGCTCCACCCAGGCGAGAATACCCGAGGAAGGATCAGCGCCCCACCCGCTGCGCCGGCGTTCCCGATACCGGCGTAAATCCCCTCAGCAGTCCCAAGTTCCGCTGCGTCGAACCACTCAGAGACGTGTTGAATCCCAATCACGAACGTGATACCGGCTGTGGCAACGATTAATCGCGTGATAAAGAACACAGTGTACGACTCGGCGAACGCGCTCCAAATCGAGAAGACCCCGACGTACGCCAAAACAATAGCGAAGATTGTCGGTGCGCCAAACCGATCCGAGAGCCATCCCGTAAGGATACGTCCAAACGGAGCCAGCCAGATCGCTGCGCTCGCCAAAACACCAATCTCGGCTAATGACAGACCGAACTCATCCGCCATCGGTCCAGTGAATGGCGCAAATGAGAACCAAATCAGAAAAGAGAAATTAAAACCGATTGTCGCGAGCAGTAACGTCCGATACTTCGTCATCTTCATTGGACTGTTCATTCGAGACACCCCATGATATCGATATGCCCTACATACTGACGCTTCTCATTATCTGATCGCGATGGCGACAGTTCAGACGGCTTCGTATCCGGTATTCGCGATTCGTCTGGCATGGCAATTACATTCCAATAAGGAATACGCCTTTTGCTTCTGTATTTGTGATTTTTCACACGAATATATCATCAACGGGTAATTGATAAACTATTTGGTTGATGCATGGTCAATTTAATTGAGAAGTATTTGCGGAATAGAAAGAACACATCGGAGTAGCGTTCGTTTTAACAGCCTGAGAAGAGAAATTCATTTTCTTTCTAAAATTAACAGATAATCAGATGAAGTAAAGAAATGTACCTCATGATTGTTTATTGCTGTGTGTCTTTCCGTGAGACAACCGTCTTTCATCAGCTAGCTATGATCATTATCTGCTTCCACCGAAGATGACGGCGGTGCCTGACCGGGGATAATAGAAACGAGCGCGCGTCGATAGCTGTCGACCGTCGCAACACACTGTCGCCATCGAGAAACGGCGAAGAACCCACATTAAATCAGTAGCTGATTAGGGGGAGCCGAGATGTCACTTCGAGGTGGTTCTATGAGGCGCATCCATCTTTCGACGCGCCGGTGCCAACAGCCCTACCGCACATTGTTTGAGGTTCGGTTCGGCAGAATCAGGGTCAACTGCAGACAGTGTGAGTTCGTTGATCGCCGCGTTGTGAATCGGCAACCAGACCATGCCAGGTGGAATGTCGTCGTTCGGGCTGACGTCCACGATGACCTGAGACCGACGCGACGTAATAACCGTCTGCCCTTGTTCAAAGGCGTCTAAGTGTTGAACGACCGTCTCTGGATGAATCCGCGCTGTTGGTCGCTCAGTGTCGGCATCATTTCGTGTCCGAACACCTGTATTGTAGACGCCATCTGTTCGACCCGTCGTGAGCGTGAGCGGATACTCCGAATCGACCGGCTCTGGAACTTGATTATGTGTCGCCGTTGAGAACTGTGCCCGACCGGACGCTGTTTGGAACGACCACTCATCATCATTCGTATGATACCGGTAGCTCCCCTCAGTATCAGCACTTGGAGCGGGCCACCGGACTGCTCGTTCGGCTTCAAGCCGGTCGTAGCTGATACCGAACATGTCTGCGTTCGTTCCTGCGGTGAGTTCGCGAATCTCGTCAAAGATGGTTTCTGGGTCTAGTGGGGGCGAATTAAACAGCCCTGAATGAATCCGGTTTCCGATTGCAGCAATAATGTCGATGTCTTGTCGGACCTTCCCTGGGGGGTCGGCTGATGCGGTGACCCGCGACACACGTCGTTCCATGTTCATCGTCGTACCGACCGATTCTCCCCATGTCGCTGCCGGTAATACCACGTCAGCATACTCGATGGTATCCGAGCGGAACGCGTCCTGTACAATCAAGAATGTGTCCTCAAGAGCGGTCTCGACGTGGCTCGAATCAGGCACGCCAGCGACTGGGTTCGTCGCGACCGTCCAGCAGATGTCGATGTTGTCGCGAGCAAGCGCGTCAACAATCCGCACGAATCCTGGACCGGGAGACTTCGGAAGTCGACTGAACGGAACATCCCATGTGTCTGCGATAATCTTGCGGTTAGCTGAGTCGTTGAACGTTCGGTGTCCGGGCCACGTTCCTTTTGAGGCGCACACGCGATTGCCCATCGAGTTAGCCTGTCCTGTCAACGAAAACGGTCCGCTTCCCGGTCCGAGGTTTCCGGTCGCAAGACACAGATCAATGAGTGCTCGCGCCGTTCCCGTTCCCTGAATACTTTGATTGACGCCCATCCCCCAGTACACGAGCGTGTTTGCGGTCAGCGCGCCGGCGATGTCGCGGACGCGCTCGGGTGCGATGCCCGCTGTCTCCGCGGCGGCGTCCACCGTCGGGAGCGATTCGACCATCTCTGCATACCCCTCAGTATGACGATCGACAAACCGTTCGTCGACGTTTCCGGATGCAATCACAGCTGCCAGCACCGCTCGCGCCAACGCAAGGTCAGTTCCCGGATTCGGTTGTGCGTGTATGTCGGCGTCGGCTGCGGTTGTCGTGGTAACTGGATCCACGACAATGAGTTCACCATCGCTTTCGGTCACACTGTTCGCAATCCACGAGTATAAAACAGGATGAGCGACAGCCGGGTTCGCACCCCAGACGACGTGAGTATTCGCCTTCGGAATATCGTCGTAAGTCGGTGGCGGTCCGTCACTCCCGAACGCCTGATAGTATGCGGTGACCGCCGAAGCCATACACAGCGTTGTGTTCGCGTCGTAGTACTGTGTCCCGATTGCGCCTCGGGTGACCTTTCCAAGGGCGTAGGCTGCCTCGTTCGTCTGTTGACCACTCCCCAACACCGCGACATTGTCCGGGCTCTGGCGAACAGCTTCAATGAGCCGCGTTGCCGTAACGCCAAGCACAGTGTCCCATGTGGTCGGCTGGAGCGAACCACCGCGGCGGATCAGTGGCTGTGTCACTCTGCCTGCGCTTGGATTAACTGTCTCATTGACACCTCTCTGACACTTTAGCCCGTGATTGGTTGGGTGATCTGGATCCCCAGAGACATCAACGATATGCTCGTCGGCGTCGGCTTCCGTTTGGAGGTAACCGCAGCCAACCGCACATCGCATACATGTTGTCGGTCGCGTCTCCTTCATAGCCACCGACGCTTCCAGAACTGATCAGCAGTTCGTGTGATGTTCATGAGCATTGTCAGACCTCTCAGATAGATACACACAGCTTTGTCCGACATATAACCGTTGTTTATAATAAAGAATCCTTAAATTTCGACCGTCTGAGGCGCTGTCACGCGTGGTTTGTATGAAGACGTATTAATTCATGAAGGGAACTAAATGAATATCTTACCTCGGAATCAAAACTTCCGATCTTTCACTAAACCGCCCAGAGTATCACGGGATGATATATTCATCCCCTTATGATCGAAATTATGACGTTGAACTAATCGATGTATCGTTCTCTCCGATTTCCTGATATAATTTCTGTATTTATTAAATCAACACCATTTTACGCTATGATATTAATGTAAAGCCAATCAAAATGATGCAATCAAGCAGAAATATATCGATCTTAACCAAAGTAATAAAAACTGGGTGTCACGCATGACGACAAAGAAAGAACAGTGGAAAGACGAGATGTACGGTGACGAGATACGAGAGAAGATTATTGAGTTTGCAGAGTCCGGGTGGGACTCGATCCCAGAGGATGAACGCGAGATGTGGTTTTCACGTTTCAAATTCTGGGGTGTCTTTCACCAGCGGTCCGGGCAGGAAAGTTACTTTATGATGCGACTGGCGAACACCAACGGCGTCCTGAACGCCGAACAGCTCCGTACCATCGGGAAGGTCGCCAGAGAGTATGCCGTTGGTCCGGTCTCAAACCCAGAGTTCGGCGATGCGTGGATTGATTTCACTACCCGGCAATCGATCCAACTCCACTGGCTCAATCTTGAGGACGTGCCGGAAATCTGGGAACAACTCGAATCCGTCGGGCTGTCATCCCGGTCGTCTGGAGGCGATACGATGCGGAATATTTCGGGCTGCCCGGTCGCTGGGCGAGACAAACACGAGTTCGTCGACGCACAACCGGTGCTTGACGAGATATCTGCGAAGCTCCGCGCCGATGACGACCTTGCGAACATGCCTCGAAAATTCAACATCAGCGTGACCGGCTGTCGTGAGGGCTGCGCACAGGACTCGATTAACGGTATCGGGCTCGAACCCGCACAAAAGACGATTGACGATGAGACAACATGGGGATTCAATGTTCGTGTTGGCGGCGGTCTCGGCGGTCGTGAGCCACGTAAGGCACGGAGTCTCGATATCTTTGTAACGCCCGACAACGCATACGACGTTGTTAGGGGATTTGTCGAACTGTACTTTGAGAACGGAGACAGAGAAAACAGACAAAAAAATCGGAGTCGCTTCTTCGTTGACGATTGGGGGACGGAGAAAATACGTCATCGACTCCAGGAATCATATGTCGATTTCGAGCTTCAACGTGAAGGCGCAAATTGCCGCGATGAGTACACGTACAACGCCGGCAAATCACCAGCAGATGGGAAACACGATCACATCGGTGTTCATGAACAAACAGACGGTTCCTACTACGTTGGTCTCTCGGTCCCAATTGGGCGGCTCACCGCAGATGAGACTGTCCGGCTTGCCGATCTGGCAGACACACACGGGTCTGGGGCGATGCGGCTCACCCGGCGACAGAATCCGCTGATTTTAGACGTCCCCGAGTCGGAACTCGACGCGCTCCTTGCGTCTGATCTGCTTGAGACTCACAGTCCCGAACCAAGTGTGTTCACGCGAGGTGCAATGGCGTGTACAGGGACAGAGTTCTGCTCGCTGGCGTTGACGGAGACAAAAGCCAGGATGGCAACGATGCTTCGGTGGCTGCGATCAAATGTCGACCTGCCGGATGATATCGAACAAATCAAGATTCATTATTCCGGTTGTACGGCTGACTGTGGTCATGCGATGACTGCCGACATCGGCTTTCAGGGAATGCGAGCGCGGAAAGACGGGCAAATGGTTGAGGCGATTGACGTTGGTGTCGGCGGCGGTATCGGTCCTGACCCCTCCTTCGTCGAGTGGATTAGACAGCGTGTGCCGGCAGACGAGGTTCCCGGACTCTTACAGAATCTTCTTGAGACATTCGCGGCGCACCGCGAGAAGGGACAGACATTCAGACAATGGGTTGAGGCGACCAGCGAGGAGGTGCTCATCGAGGCCGCTGAACCGGAAGAAACCGACTATAAGGATCCCTGTCTCCACGACGCGAAAGGGTCATGGTATCCGTTCGCAGACAGCGAGGGACCTGCTCCAACCGCCCCTGACGGCACGCCACTCGCGACTGAGAGCGATGACTGAGCCTACCGACGCAACACAAGACGACACTGAATTGAGGATGGCAATCATACCCGCATCTATACCAGTGGCACCAATGGACGTTGCTCCAGAACTGTTCGCATCAGGAACCTCAACAACCAATCAAACGGAGGGCGGGAGTCAGTGAGCGACTTCGTCCCGACCACTTGTATGCGGTGTGCGGTCGGTTGTGGGCATCTTACGGAGACGACCGACTCGGGCTACGGAATCGACGGTGTTCGAGGCGACATCGCGCATCCAGTCAGCCAAGGGCTTGCATGTGCCCGCGGGATTGAAGAAACCGGGAACTCGGACGGCGAACGACTGTCGAAGCCGCATGTCCGACGTGACGGCGAGTTGCACCGCACCACGTGGGACGCAGCGCTCACTCGGGTTGTTGAGGAGTTCCGTGATATCCTCAAGCACGACCACGATGGAGTTGCGGTCCTCGGGAGCGGGCAACAGACGAATGAAGCGGCTTACGCGCTGGGAAAACTTGCCCGCGGCGGATTTGGAACGCGACACTACGATGCGAATACAACACTATGTATGGCGAGTGCTGTGACCGCGTACTATGACGCGTTTGGCAGCGACGCGCCACCATGTACATATGATGACATCGAGGCTGCAACAACACACGTCGTCTGGGGTGCAAATCCAGCTATTGCCCACCCCGTCATGTTTCGCTGGATTGTTGACAGCGCGTCTGCGAGTGACGGCCAACTCCTCGTTGTCGACCCCGTCGAAACACAGACCGCAGCACGTGGCGACTGTCATATCGCACCTGACCCCGGAACTGATCTTGCACTCGCTCGTGGCATTCTCGCGCGAGTCATTGAGCGCGGAGACATCGATGACGAATTTATCGATCGGGCAACGACCGGGTTTGAGGCGACTCGATCATCACTTCCGGATCCCCGAGACGCCGCGGCGACCGCTGGTGTCTCTATGTCAACCGTCGACACGCTTGCCGACGCCCTGAGAGAAACCACACTTGTCTACTGGGGAATGGGGGTAAACCAGAGCGCTCAGGGCACCAAAACCGCTGGTTCGCTGATCGATTTGTGTCTTGCAACTGGCAACCTCGGACCAGGAAGCGGTCCGTTTTCGCTGACCGGACAGGCGAATTCAATGGGAACGCGCGTGTGTTCATCTAAGGGATCCTGGCCAGGCATGTGTTCATTTACAGACCCTGTCGAACGTCGAGCGATTGCCGAGGCGTGGGACGTGCCTGTCAAGCGACTACCGGACGACTCCGGTCCGGGACCGGTCGATATCGTTGAGGCGATTGACGATGGACCGGTTGAAGGTCTTTGGACGGTCGCCACGAATCCAGCCGCGGGGCTCCCGGACGCATCGACAGTTCGAGACCGGCTTGAAGACGCGTTCCTCGTCGTTCAGGACGCATTCCACACCGACACAACCGAGTTGGCAGACGTAATTCTGCCAGCCGCAACATGGGTTGAGACCGACGGGACAGCAATCAACATGGAACGGCGGATCTCGCGTATCCGACCCGCGTCGGATCTGACACCCGACGTGCGAACCGATCTTGATATCATCACGACCATCGGCAACGAACTCACGCCCGGACTATTTTCCGAGACAGAGCCAGCGATATTGTTCGACGAACTCGCCTCGCTTACGTCGGGCACGACTGCTGATCTCTCAGGCGTTTCGTATGACCGACTCGAAGACGAGCGAGCGGTCCGATGGCCAGCGCCATCTGCCACCACCGAGGGCGGGTACCGATACTATGATGACGGTGAGTGGTCATTCCAGACGCTGTCCGGGCGGGCTCAATTCTCCACTGGGACACACAGCGAGGTACCAGAACCAACTGATGAGTCGTATCCGCTCACCTTGACGACCGGTCGTACAATCGATGAATATAATACCGGTATCCGGTCACGGGGCACAGGACCGGACCACACAGACACAGTAGTCGCCCGGGTCGCTCCAGACACGCTTTCAAATCTGAAAACCGATGCCGACAACGAAAACGATGTTATTGAAATCGATTCAATCGCTTTCGTCTCGTCTCGTCGCGCGTCGGTCCCTGTGCGAGTGACCAGTGACGATGCTGTCCCACCAGGGATGGTTTGGCTCCCGATTCATAATCCGGCAACGAACGAACTGACCGTGGCGGCGACCGACCCCCGTTCAGACGAACCGAATTACAAACAGTGTGCGGTCGCACTCGAACCGGCACCCAACGCAATCACCGCCGAAGAGACAGCCCGGACGAAATCAACCGCCGACGATTAAGATAATATGATACACGACATATGTCAAATCGAATTCTGTCAGTAAACGCGTATACAACGCTTGATCTTGTTTCCGCTCGACTCGAGACTCACGATGATTCGCTTTCGCTCAATGGTGTCCTCAATGTGACGACAGAAGACGAGTGTCCGGACCGCGTCATCCTCGGTATTGAATTGGACACAGTCGGCATTGATGCGGTTCCAGCCCATGCGGACCGTATCGAACTAACCCCCGATCAGGCAGAGGCAGCAGCAGAGAGCCTGCAAGACTACGCTGATGATGCTCGATCAGCGTCTCACTGAGATATGTTTACTCTTTCAACTCATTGACGGCTGGAGTGGACATCTTCGTGCCGACAGACGAGTAACGCGCTCGGTGACACCAGAGAGTAATTATTCTTTTCGACGACTCATCACTCAGAAATAACGTCGTCGATACCTCGGGTACGGTGAGTAATCAGATCCACGCCACACAGCCCTTTCTGTCAGAATGTGGGTCGACGCATGGTTCTAACGGGAATCGAGGACATCTCCAATCGCTCCGTTGATGGGAGAGAGCAGGACCGACACTCAAAAGCGGATTCCTGTAGGCTGGACCGCACTCAGTATACTCATATAATCCATCTCACAGGCAGTGCTGCACATCGTGTCTATCCACAGGAGTGACACTCGCCTGAGTCGCTCACGATTCCGTTTCATCACGCTCAACTCAGAAAAACGATTAATAATTGTCAGCAGAGAATACATCTATGCGTCCTCAGTGGTCCTCGTTTCGGTCAGTTCTTCGGAAGGCGGTATGGACGGTTATATTCTCTCTCGCTTGGATTGCAGACATCGGGACCTCGACCTGCGCTGTGTTCTGGCAGTCAATTCGTCGTCTCACACATCGAGTGCACATCTTGATGACGACCGGTCAACGCAGAATGGGCGAACTCTTCTCTGGTCCGATCAGAGAGTTTGTGCTTGGTCCACTCCGCGTATCCCTCTTTGGTCGCCGAACCGATGTCTCGGTTTTGACGGTTCTTTTATCACCTGTGCTCGCGCTCGCTCCAGCCTGGTGGATTGCTGTCAGTCCGAGCATTGGATATAAAAGAATAGCCGCGTTGGTGCAAGGAACCTGGGTTGGAACAAACCCTTCTCTAGCAGTGTTTGTCACTGTTGGCGTACTCATTACTCTTGGAGCAATCAGTGCAGCAGTAAATTCTGGAATTATTCCGACGACATTTCTGGTGAGCGCGCCGATATTCGGCGTTGGGGCGACTCGATATGGAACGACTCTCAGTTACTCCGGAGGAGCCGAAGTTGGAGTCGTCTCTCTTCCGAGCGCGATTGGGACAGCGATTTTATTTGCCGTGAGCATTGGAATACCTCTTTCTGCAGTTGGATTTCTGCTTGGAAGCTTATCGTCTCGGATTATAAGAGTCTTCCAGAGCCACTCAGCTCCCACCTCCTCAGCCGAGAGCACATGAAGTGCTCTCCGGGTTCAAACTCGGAGTCTGGCAGCCTGTCAGTAGCCCCGCTCGGAAGCACTCATTGAACTGTCGAGTCTGATACGGACTGACGATATCAACTAATTTGATTTGCTGAATCCAGTCGAAGATGGAGAGATGAATCAATATCGAACCCAAGACGAGGGTGAAGTCCCCTGGGGGTTACGCTCAATCCCCGAGGCTTCCCTGTGTCGGCTGCATTTGCTCGGACAAGGGGATTTCATTCCTCCCGACCTTTCCATGATGGATCGGCTGGAAGTAACACCCGAACACTCGATGTGTCCGTGGGAGCCGGTCGCTCCACCACGACCCGACAACTCCCGTCGCACCGCCAATAGCGGGTTTTGAGAGGAGTCACGTTTCCACACTGCCGTAGCAAGCATTGTGTGAAGGTATTTCACCCGTCTTTCGGTTCTCTAGCTGTACTTGTCTAGAAGTCACGTAGTGTGAGAAATATCGTTGGCTTCAGCTTCAGCATCAGCAGCAAACCCTAAAGCCCTGAGACACTCGCCTTGGTTTTCTGTAGACTGGCGGAACTAAAACCATTAGTGTCTCTAACCAGGCAGGAACGGATATGTACGGGTACCACCCTGCCTTCGGTCAGAGGGGAGCGTGCTGACGGCTATCCACTTCGAACCCATATCGATGGCGAGAACATTGTCGAACTCGTCTGCGACGACCGCAGATCGCCTGCAGACGAGGTGAACGTGCCACTCGCCTTCCCGGTGGATGAGTTCCGAGTCACGGATGTACTCGTCGGTGAGCAGGTGTGTGTCCTTCTCGGGGACGTGGACGGGAACCCAAATACTATGCCCACGTTCCTTCTCGGGGTTGGAGACGGGGAGTGTGAACCATCACGAGAGAACTGTCTCCTCGTTGTGTTCGATGGTGATGCAGTCGTTGCGGAGGATGACAGGCTGTGTGGTGTCCTTTCGTGGGTTCTCGTTCGACCAGACTTTGCCCAGCTATTGTTTGGTGGCGGAGTAGAGGTTCGCGTCGTCATCGTGAACGGCATCTTGGAACGCGCCGTACTCATGTTCGACGAATTGGGTTTTCCGCTCGGTGAGCGAGTGGAGTGTGACCCGAACCCGGACCGTGGTGGTGACTTTTCGACGCATCACTATCGTCCAGTCTGTGCTCCGATTTACTCCTCGATAGTCTGACCCGATACTTCATCCGCTGAGGAAACGAAGTATGTGCGCGTCCACGGTGAGGGAAGGCTGAACTCAAGCTTGTCTCGGAGATTCCACGAGGTGTCGCCCTTGACCTGCTGGATAATGATGACAGTCGCATGTGTACGTATCATAGTGCCAACCACGCTCATACTCAGCACACATTCAGTTGATGAGTTGATCAAGAATCGAGCATAGTTCGTTTCACAGTGGTTATCAGTATGACCACTGTTTCAATTCGAAACCACACTCAATAGTATTAAATTGAACGCTTATCTCGAATAACGGAACGCACAGTGCCACCAATGGTAATTGCGATATGAATCGCTGTCTGCACAGAGAGCTCTATTTCGGGAGTGACAGCACCCCTCATCACGCGACGGTGAGCCACAGATCATATTGTATATTATATCTTGTATTGTGAGGATAATCCATACGGTGATTGCATCGGTCGTATTGTGTGAGTACACGAATATTTCATATCAGATTCGTATACTGTGCTTTTTAATGACGTCGTGATTCAGCAGGTCACTTCAACGATCCATCAATCATAGTGACAGACCCTGCGTCGTCATCCGGGCGGTGAGAACCCTCAGCCGAAACTTATCTCAAGGTCGTCTGTCTGGGGATCTAAGCTCCCTATCCACGCCCGAATGGCTCCCATTGGCACGAGATACAACAACAACACAAGCCGTGAGGTCACGTCAACATTCATTACGATTGCGGTACCTACGACCACAGCGGTGACTGGAACGAACACATAGAAAAGCATAAGCAATAATTCGGCAACTGGGGCAAACGCAAACTGCATCGCATCTAGCGGTGACTTATGTCGATATGATTGATCAATCATAAAGTATCGCCGAACCCGCCTTAGTTGAAACAGAATAATGCCGGCAATCGCAACTCCGATTGAGAGGGGAACTCCTGAATCAAAATAAGAGCTAGAAAACACAATGTTAAGAAATCCACCAATAAAGACTCCGATGAAGATCCCACTAAAAATAGCCCTGTGCCCGACAAATTTGATATTCCGCCAGTAGATTGGCGGGAGCCGGGAAATCGGCTGAAGTGGCGTAGGCTTTGTATTCCACATGTCTCCATCACGGTCGTCCACTGGTTGTGGCGTAAACAACGCGACAAAGAGAAAAACGAGATTGATAATCACTACCTCAATCAAATATATCACAGCAATCTCAACGAGACTCCACTCAAACACAATCACTCCGAGAATGAGTGCAGTATTGAGGATGAGTCCAAACACAAACCCGCGGGAGTCTCTCAACGCTTCGAGGACTGGGTCAACAACTGACATCGACTCCCCTCCGGTCTGTTCTCTCACCCATCCACTTGGTCACCATGCAGTCATTCCTGACGCTCTGTTGAATGTTGAATCTTTAGATAAGCATAAGCCGAATACCTAGGGTTGACGCCGAGGCGATTCATACAGAGTCTCACCCGACATAACCGATCAATGAACCTGCATGTTGGCTGCAATCGATCCTCTTGACATCCTCCTCGGCGTGAACACAGAGGAATCCTGAGCGTGAGCGAAGCGGGAGCAGTGGAGATTGCAGGTTTGCACTCCCACCAAACCCCAGTACGGGAAGAATCCGTGTGGGGTTCACGGACTGTCGCGGGTGGAGTGGGACTGCTAGTGCTGAGAGTGTCACATCCTCAGCCCCAACCCCCGGGACTCCTCTCCTCTGTCGTGTTCGGACTCCCAGAGTTGGTTGTGCCTCGGGGAGTCCCGCAGACTTCGATAGGCTTAGAGTTACTTTCTGTGGGGAGTCCAGCAGTCGGGCATAGCATCGGTTCATAATAGTCAGAGGAACCGACCATTCACCTGACTGGTTCCGGTTTCTGTCTGATTGCTTGGGGCGGACAGACCGCCATCGTCGGAGTGACCGGAATCGTTCTCTGTTCGGTCTAGGTCCTGTCTCAGTATGGGACTGCCTGTCAGTTTAACCCACGGATTGTCAAACCTCCGAGTGGCTATCCCTGCGTAGATTGGTTCAGAATTGCCGGATTTATTCTGCAGCTGCACCCACAAGTATTCTGCTTGTATCTTTATAAATCGGGAATGGGAATCTAAAATCTATCTGACAATGCGTAAATTACGTATATTATATCGGTTCGAAACCACAAATATTCTGAGTAGTCTCTGTTATACTCCAACACCCATGTCACCCATAATCTCACATATAGGTGAATCTATGCCGATAGTCTCGAAATGTGCGGCTGGCTACGGGCGCTAATCCCCCTTTATTAACTCGCGACCGATGAGAGTGATTGGGACGAGCAGGGGATACAGCGTTCTCAGAACTCGAAGAGTTCTGGTATACGAACGAATTGCTCTGCGATTCATCAACGCCGTTATGATCTCTGTTCACCGTACGGCATGACCCGAATACGCTTATCAGTTGTTGGGAATGTGATTTCTGTCTGCGGAGCGGAACGCGTTACCGGGCATTCCAGGTGAAGTAAGTTATGTGGGTTCGGAGAGACACAGTGGTCAGATTGCCACCGACTGTTATTGACAACGTAATAGTAGTTCTCTCGGGATTGACGATGTGTAACAGTCAGATTCAAATCCATAGAACGTCCGAGTAAAGAGCATACATTTAATCTGTCCACATGATTAATTCTATTATCTGTACATTCTCAATGCCATCGGAAACAATCACGAATCACTGGTCTCAGAGACAGGACACAGAGTGAGACCGACACGCCGATCAGTGTCTTTCAGACAGATTGCCCAGCAAAGAAAGAAATCGAATTCAGGTCAGTTATTCAGAAAGACTCAACGATGAAAGATATCCGAGCCAGCGTCGATATCAAGCGGATAACTGAGTCAGCTGAAGTAAAGAAGTATAGCGAGCAACTCCCAGAGATATACAGGGCTGCTTGGAACAGCAATGAGGGTTATGGAATACGTTATGCCTCAGAAGAGAGACTTCACGAGGAGTTTTTCCATACATTCGTTGCGAGTGCAGGCAACAGTATTTATATTGCTGAAAAAGACAGACGCGCCATCGGCGTTGCACTTCTCTCCAGAGAGCACGCTGAACCACTTTGGTATGAAGCGAAAGGACTCTCAATACGACCAGCATACCAGGGAGAAGGAATCGGTGTCTCGTTGCGTAAAAGAAGTCTCAGAGATATCGAAACGCGAAATCATGATGACTGGTCGATAGGCACGGGGACGAATTATGTCTCGACTGGCTCACAGTACATTTGGAGTGAGAAGTTAGGTCTCCGACCAACAGCTCTCGTACCACAGATGTACAACGTGATGTCGGATTCCCCCACGACTGAGACTGAGACTGAGAGAAGAAATATTGCAACTGGTGAGATACTCATGATGGACAGCACGCAGGTGGAACTCGTCGGAGACAAGCGAATGCAGCGCGCACTGAAGAAGCTCAGACTCACGGTAAGTGTTACTGATCAAACGTCATCACTCACCGGAACGGAAGTGACCGTGCAGGTAGATATTGACTCATATAATGGAAGAGCCGATATTTATGCATATTCAGCATACTCACGAGATAAACCAGGAAATCATGCCGAATTAGATCATAGCTATCGGATGCCCGCAAATGAATTCACACTAAGAACGATTAGAGAAAAGGCGGGAATCGAAAGCGGATATACCGCGGTATTCTATCTTCAAACGGACGACACAGAGATGCACGCCCTGATGGAAAACAACGATATCGGAATGCCAGCAGGGGTATTCAATCAGAAGGTCATATATGTCCAACATCCGGATGACAGAGATCTTCCGGAGATTGAAGTTGGAGAGACCGATTCGCCCTCAATTCGGCGAAAAGATGCCACCATACATACGATCTTCACACAGGTAGCCGATCTGCATCGCCTCTGGATGGAGGAATATAGCTAATCTTCTTAGGTAGTTTTGATGCGTATGCGGTCACACGCACGAATTATACATCCCTCAGAGTATCCATATAAAATTACTTGTAGTTATGAGGAAGGGCTTGTCGAAACACGCCATTGCTCAGAGGTTTTCAGGGGTCGTATTAAATCCAACGCGCGAATGTAGCACGGTTGAGTAGTGATCTGCAAAGGCAATGACCGGTCAGTCTGACTGTTGATGAACACACAATCGTGACATGTATGAAGTTCACGACTGAACAGTCGGTTCAACATCCCCGGTTGTTCATACCATGGGTTCGAACGCTGAAGCAGTCGACGATGACATGTCACAGTGGACAATGTGTGTAGTTGTATTCTCTGTCCTCATCGTTCGGACTCAGTTTCGCTTTTGCTCTGTGCTGGGAGCGTCTGTCGAAACGGCGTATTAGACAACGACATGGATCGACACGGTGTTTGGTCCACGCCAGCCCGAGCAGTTGTGGAACTCTGTTTAGGTATCTGTCGCTGAAATGTCTTCCACATTATGTTAATGCTCATACCAGGTCACACACAGCGTGAGTATCATATCTCGTAGTCATCCCGCCGAGATCGGAGAGCGTTTAACACGCTCAGTGCAAAAAATACACACATCAACTCAGGTTGTGAGGTCATTCCTGTATTTGATTCATCAACAACTTACTCCGGGATCGAAAGCGCTCTCAGATCCGCACAATGTCGTCTGATTGCAACCCGTCCTCCGATCTGGAGCTTTCTCAACTCAGTCTCCGCCCTCGAGAAGGTGGGTGGCTTCATATGCAAGAAGACGGTCATCAGCAGTCACCGGGTCCATTCGCTTTCAAATGGCGGATAGATATCGAATGATGTCCACGCAGCATCCGAGATGTTCGGTTCAACTCACTCAAACAGGTTGTGTCCGGTCTTCATGGCTCAAGGGACATGCCTCACTAACGTCATGCAGAAGACCAGGTAACTGGAATCGAGCACCCTCGTTGGAAAGTTCCGGAGCTTACATTTGGGGAATGGTGAGCTATACAAATCCCGATAATGATCGTCAGACCGGCAGGGATGTTCGCTAATTTGACATTCGATGGTCTGGTACGAGCAGATTAAATCCGCCGCTGGAATATATGTCTATAACTCCCGTTTCTTCCCACAGGTCTGACATACAACCGACTTGCATGACGGTCGGAGATCAATGTTTTTGCTAGTCGGTCATCACACGGATGTCACTGGTATCTTCGTGGAACTCCCCCGGTTCAAGGAGGCGTGCGAATGATTGTGCAAGATATAGAGTGCACAGTGGACAGTGGGCATCTGAGGCAAATTCAACGTGAGGTTGTAACTCAGACAGTCCAGATAAAGAGTACCCTGACCAGTATAAGCATAATCATCTAGTGGATGCTGACAAGAATAATTGATATGGCTGAGTCCGATGCCCTTAGGCAGTCTGAAGTCCGTCGTGTCGTGAGGGAGGAGGTATTCAGGGCAGTATGGTCGATTCTCTCAACGATTTTTTGGACGATAGTGGCTGCATTTACGATTCTTGTTGGACTTCAAGTGGTTCAAATCGCATTCTACACGAGCGGTCTCACTGCGTTAGCCCTTGCTGCAGTTGGTGTTCTCGTGACCGGTGCAAGCATCTATCTTCTATATGATCTGCATTGGACTAAGACATAGACCCGGAGTCGGGTCTCATGATGGTTGAGGAGCAAGAGTTCGACCGCACTGAAACATACATTGGTAGGGGTCACTAGCGGCGCGTCGTCACCGCTTTTAGCGCCCAGATGACTCTGACCTCCGGGTTAGCGACGAAGCCCGGTTATAACTCGTCGATTCGCTCTGTTGACCCTGCGAGTTACTACTTTCCGATTATTTTGTGGTTTTCTCATGCTTCCTGGTCTATCGGTTGACTGGCGTCGGTCTTTGCTGGTGGCAAATCCTTGGACTGCCCATTCTCCGGTCGCATATCGTCGTGCTCTGAGAGGTACCCTTCGCCTGCGATAGTCGAAGAGTCACTGATATCTCAGCCCCAGCATAACAGTTGTTGGTAATGCTTTGCTCACGTGGCTGTGCGTTGAATTCCGACCGCTGCTGAAACTGGTCTCGGTGCTCGTAAACATGGGCACCCTCAATGATAGTCAGTTTTCTCAATGAATAATCGATGTTGATTGACTGGCATAATCCGCCTGTTGAGTAGCGAGCAGGAGAGAGGATTCCGAAAAGCCGATTTAATCCAGAGAGGTGTCTTTATCAACACCACTAGGTCCGCTCCCGCTCGGTGAAAATATTCAATGGCGTTACACGACGGTTATCATAACTCGTGTGTTGATCAGTCCAGTCTAACCGAATCTGGAGATAGGTTATACTCAGCTTCATGCGTGTATTCGATAGAACAGGACCGTTGAGACCTCTCACCGAGGATTTTTTCCAGGGTCCATAGAACATATCATTTAGGAATAATACCCACGGCATTCGGAGGCTCTCGAATGAGCCCTCCAGTCGGTCACGCCTCCAATGGCATTATGAAGACAAAAAAAAGACTGTAACTGGCTCAGTGCTCGTGTTCAGATAAGCTGATTCCATGCGAAGGTGACCGATCTGAGCCAGTCGTCGGCGGTTTCTGCTTTGACATTACTGAAGCAGATAGTTCGACGTTTTATTTCTTTGAAGACACGTTCAAACAGCGTTCCGATTTCCATGTTTCTCGTATCTGAAATCGAAGCCGTGGCGGTGGCACGCATCTTGTAACGAGTGCAATCCATCGACGAGAAACACGGCGTCGGAGACGTCGTGTTTCTCGGAGAGTTCCGTCAGAAACGAATGAGCAAGGACCTTTGTTGTCGTCGGTTCAACCTTCGTATGGAGCAATTCGTTTGTCTCGGGATTGACGGCGGCAGACAGCTAATATTGCTCATCGTTGAGTCGGATCACCGTCTCGTCAACCGCAACGTGATCCGGACACTGACCAGCTTCGGGCTGTCGATCGGCCTTGTGAACCCAATTATGAACGGCTGATCGAGCACGTTCGACACCGAATATCTCAAGAATAAAAGCGGTATTCGAAACTGAGAGTCCAGCAAGATGGAGTTGAATCCCGAGCTTTATCAGCAGTCTTGGTGTCGCTTCTCGTTCCACAAACCCTTCGATCTGGTCGATACTACCGCTGAGGCGTGTGTTTTTGGGCATGAATCACTCAGAAAACACACCGCCTCACTCCTCATACTTATCTGAACACCACCGGCTCAGTCCCTTCGCGAAGAGCGCCATTTTTGAGCATAAAATTCATAACTATTGTCATGGTCACACTCGCGGGTAATATCACCTGCCCAGTGGTATTTTCGAATAAATACATCAGTCCCCTTCCTCAAGGAGCAAGCAACGCAAGCGAGTCTCAAGAGGTAGTTCACAACGACATGTTGAGATGAATGAGGTAGCTGATGGGATCTTCGTCGGTGCGGAATCTGATGCTAGTGATGAGTCACTTCTTAAGAAACATAGCATCGATATTGTGATCTCTCTTACTCATAGCCAACCAGACACAGGAGACATCACTCGAATTGACGTGCCGATGAGAGACGGACCACAGAACAGTGAGGAAACATTCAGTAACGCCGTGGACAAAGTGATGCAGCAGTATCAAAACGATCAATCAATTCTCATCCATTGCTCGGCTGGGTCCTCCCGCAGTCCATCTGTCGCCGCAACGGCAATCACATCTCTCACAGGGAATACCCTCACCGAGGCATTCAATCAAGTAATTGAGCGAAGACCGGACACAGACCCCCACGATGCACTCGTCCGCCAAGCTGTCAAGATAATCAAAGCGTGAATATTTCCTCAAGCTATAAGCTGTGTGCGGGCTCTCCGTCGACTCATCTATGAACGTTGGTTCCGTCCTGACTGGAGTGTCATTATCTCCGAGGCGATGTTAACCCCACTCGCTAGGCGCAGTTTCCTGGAATAACTCCGCGTTTGAACCCGAAACGACTCTTTTTATTCTCATGAGTGCGAGTCAATGGGCTGCGGAGGAAAACACGGAGGAACAGAATGGTATCCAATTATAATACTGGCAAGTAATTTGTGTCATTATGTTCGTAGGTAGCGTAACAGCCAGTGGGGTGTATAATTATCTTCGATTCCGAGAGTGAGTAGACCTGAGGGGGTCAGTTATTCTGATACACTGCAATTGTGTTGGTACTCATGTTGGCTGGGCATTTCTCTGTCCGAATGACCGTTATGTTGTTTACACTGCCAGGCTCCGCCAACGCCCGAGATGGTATTTTCATCTCTTTCGAGACAGACTCAACTATCACATCATCAGCGATACTCGCGAATCCAATGTTCTTTGATCTCGCTTCCTCCTCACCTGCGAAAATGTCTTCTGAAACGCAGGCAACATAGCTATTTGAGTCATAAGACTTCGGAAGTACAGAGGGATTCTCAGCTTTTATATGAGCAATCACGAGTTCTTGTCCATTGCCAGTGGTCGTGATGTCGTCTACAGGAACAACAGTATCAGTCGGTCCGTCGGAGAAGATATCCAATCCGATAAGACCTGCCGATAAGAGAAGTGCTCCAAGAACTAATAGACTGAGATTTCTCTGTGAGAGGACCTGAAGGTCCCTGCGTATGGAATAGACCCCAGCTAAGATGACCGCAGACAACGATAGCAGTATTACTGACCGAAGCAGTGGACCGACAGAGAATGTCGTCATCAAATAGATAGCGACTGAAATACCGTACAAACACAGTATGGTGTATCCGGTATAGACTAGCGTGCTGTCTTCTGTTCTTGCAAGAAGAAAATGTGCTGAGAGGGCTATCAGAAGTATCAGTGAGGACACTGTAATTGGAGACGAGAGCAACTGTATTGATGTAAATGAGATAACAGCATACGTTGCAAGCACGACTGCCAGCACTGTCAGCGCTATTTCAAATACATTATTCAGATTCATTCTTGATCACGTGAGTTCTGATCAAACATGTCACAGCTCCGCCACTGCGTCGTGTTAGTCTGTTCATATACAACAGGTCGTCTCTCAAACAGAGTGGAATGACAGAAATATTGAGCACGACTTGATCTGGACCCGGAGCTTCCCCAGATCTGCAAGTGCCCGTAGAGCCGGGCAACTGGGCGCACGAGCAGACACGAAATCTTCCCGACTCACAAACATGGTCACCCGGATGGGTCTTCAAATTAATTGTTAACGCAACACACACTAGAGTGGGGATATCGTGAAAACCGTGTAGAGACCGTGTGATAATAACCGTTCATAAACCGTTTCACACGGTGCAGTGAGCACGTTCAACAACAACTCCAACTCACCCACGTCTGGCTTCCGTACGCCACTCGGTTTCACACTCATCTGAGCAAAAGACGGTATTCTCTTCCTCAAGATGGTGCTGCGGACGGCGTATATCCGTGCCACAGTTCCCACACTCAGTTGGTTCTCCCGCGAGAGTCGTATCATGCGAACGGGAAGCGTGAATTCTTATTTCGCGGTTGGTATCACATTTATCTCCGCAAATAGGACATGACGGCATGATATGGTATAGGTATATCATGACACAAATACACCCGGGTCTTGCTTACCTGGGTTGCACACATTCGAAGAGTAATTTGTGCAGAGACAGTCAGATCTAAATGTCATAGAACGAATCTCACATGAGTCAGGATATTTACTTCATGTCGAAGTGACCGGTTATCGGTGACTTCTCAAGCGCGAGCACGGGATTCTCAAGAAGACTGTATCGAACTGATATTGACTTCTCAATTCTCGTTAACATAAGCTGCCCCTGGACTCGGTGACGGCGCTTGCTATCCAGCCACCGATTCGACCGAAAATCATGCCGAAAAACGGTGAAGTACACAGAGGCATCACAACGGCAATGAAGAAGAACACGGTCAAGTTGAGAGACCACATCAATGTTGTGCCTTCTGTAATAAGAAACTCAGAGACTGCAATCATACCACCCAAAAACCCAGTCCGAAGTCCAGCAGCACTCGGCTCTACCGAGCGGGTAGCTGCGAAACCTCCAGCGAGTATTGATCCAATTATCATTGCCCCACCACCGATATTCGCCTCGGAGTTTGGAAGCCAGTTGATTATCACAGTGGCGGGTAGTGCAGCTATCACTCCAAGAATCGCAACACGCCAGACTTGTGGGATTGAGCGGTTATAGCTATTTGATTGCATATCTGCTCATGAGACCGACAGCAGATAATACGACTCCTGATTTTCTGGATCTAAAACGAGGGAAATCGAACCGATGGTTGGGCGAGTGTAGTTGCCGAGAGAGACTGTACAAGACTCATTTTTTGTCTTTTGCATGCGACTCTTGACGATACTTCGATACGATAGGGAGAATGTGCCAAATTCTCCATGACACGCCATTAACAAATAATCCAACCCCATTTAGTATGGATATCGGGATGAGCACTGAAACAGAGGGGGCGTTACCTGATTACGCCTGGAGGGAGGAGTCTCTTATGTCCGATATTGCCGAGAGATGTTACACAAGACGTGAATCTACAATAGTCACACATCTAGCGCGCTGTGCAAGAACAGTAGATGTAATATAGCTGAGGACGGGAGTATGCACTCGTCTCTTTATTATTTTTCACGCTCAATTTCACGTTCAGATTCGCACTTGCTGTGAAAGCTAACACCGGATTCCGTCTCAATTAACTTTTCAACCTGATTTTCAAACTCCTCATCAGTCAGCTCCCCATTCGCGTATCGTTCTCGAAGTGTCGTAATTGGGTCCTCTTTTGAGGTCTGATTACTCGTATTATTATTCTCTCGATAAAAACGCAGAACCCCGATTGTCAGTGGGAGGACTCCAGCAAACCCTACTGGGAAAGCAACCCAAAAATACGACACACCAGCGGCTAAGAGCCCAAACCCAACAAGGAGAGTCACTGTCGTGACTACCCCAGCGGCAATCATGTTCAGAGTATCTTCATCAGAATATGGCTCTTCAATATCACTCATCTCTCTATATTCGCGACAGAGTTCAGCATTAGTGAGGTCTGCCCCGAGAGGATGGGTTTTTTACGATTAGTGAGATTGGCATTGGGATGAATATCTGTTAGCGAGATTGTATCGCTGTGTGGAATTGAGAATTCGGTGTCAGTCATCATCTGGTGAATGTGGCTATATTGTCGGTTATGACTGTCATTGTGTTGTCGGATTCAATGCGGACCGCGGCGTGTTTGAATCAAGCCTATAAGAGACCACAAGAAGGATTTTCATCAGGTGATGGAGCAGTTGACACTCGCAGCGTATCTTCAATCCGAATCCACAATCCATACATCTCGGTTTTGTATATGAGATACGAGTCCTCTGCAGAGTCTTCTAGGCCGAATCGCCGGGCAAACGACCGGAGCGTGCCCGGGACTTCACACACATGATAAAACCCTTCAGTAAGGGTCGTCCGGACGATTTCTTGCTCAGCCTGTGGAAGGTCAGCATATAACACTGCACTTGCGTCTTCATCAACGCTTGCGGGGGCGATATTGACAACTGCATCTTGTGGATTCGGGCGGAGAAGACACCCGGCCCCTGTCGCCGAAAGCAATCCAACACCGGCAAGAGTCATGAATTGTCGTCGCTGCATATTGTATAGTAGAGCAATCCGGTTGAGATATAATTTCCTCTGAAAATCTCGTTGTGTAACTGTGGTTTCCAGCGTCTGTTCTCTGAGTGAGCATCATTGGGTCTGGTTTGGTTTGCTTTGTTATGACTATTGAGAATGAGGTGATCCGGGAGGACAATTTTTGCCTCCCGGGATGGTCTGACTATCGCCGTATTATGAATGATATAAAGATCGGACCGATTTAATCCCCACTAATTTCTAACATAGATATATCAGTTTCATCCGCCGGTGTCCAGCGGTGAGGATCCCAGGGAATTGTCTGTCCATACCTTGTCGTTCGCAGTCGTGTCACTCTCAATAGACTCAAACAAATATAGTCTCATACCCGCTCTCCATGTTGTATCATAGCCAAGATCCAGAGAACAAGGGTAACAACCCTGTCCATGGAGAGTCGTCCCTTGGCGTGAGAGAGTCGGAGCAATGTACACGTATGTCGGACGCGTCGTAGTGATCATTGCTTCGGCACAGAGACGTACTCTTCACACGAGAGAATATATCGGGTGTAATGGTTCTTTGATTTCGCCTGTTGGGGAGAGATCTCGGAAAATTTCCAACTCCGATACAGTCGTTGTGAAAATATTGGGTTATTCTGGAGTATGCTGTATTAATTACATATCGACGCTACCATTCTCAAGGGGCATCATTAAAACATCAAACTCAGGTAGTAGCGATCTACTCTTATTCAGGGAGTGGTCCTGGGAACTCTCCCTCAGGCTTCATATCAAATACTGTTTCGTATGAGTCCTCAAACACTCGGTCAAACGCCGTCACTAACTCCTCATTACGACAAAATTCCTCGACTGCCCGCTCAAGCTGTCCGAAATACGATTCCGTTAGATTGTTTGGATCTAGCGGGTATGTCTTCTTCACAAGACCAGAGGCACTGTGAAGTCTGGATTCACTACCATCGATGTGATCAAGAGCTTCCTGTATCTGTTCGCTGTACTCACCGGTGCACTTCTCAGCAAATACATCATTGAATGATTGCTCACCGTCATGGTGATCTTTTGTGTGGACATTTCTCGCCGGAGGGAGCCGAAGTCTAAATATGAATTGTTGATTCCGGATTGATTCGGTTGTTGGAGAATGTCGAAAAAAGAGCTTGATTGTACTCGACTGATTAAATGGGTCTTGGTCCCAATACGCCGGGAAGATCGATTGCCACTTCGGAGTGCTGGATGGTGATGTTTTCCAGCCTGAATTCTCGAAGTCGAATTTATATTGAACTCTGTTCTCCCAACTATCTATCAGATACGTGCTTACGTTCTCAAAATCACTTTCGAATTGGCTGTTCGCCTTCTCAACTTGCCGAATGAGTCTATCGTGCTCGAAATAGAGATTCAACCGCTCGTTGAGTTCGTCCGTATCGATATCTGAGTCCATACCCTCTGTCTCCTTTAGTGATTGAATGAAGTCCGTGAACTGAATAACGCTCCGGTTAGGGTAGTCGTACAGCGAATCTTGAACCTCAGATTCGAATTGGTCAACTATATTGCTCCAACTGAGAGTCTCAAACGTGTTGGTTATGTCCGTGGGTTGACTTGCCGCTTCTCGTTTCAGATACACAAAGTGACTCTCATCTAGCTGACTTACATTCAATTCATTGCTCTCAAACCAATTAAAATTCCAGCTATCCGCTTTCGAGTATGATGTTGTTTGCCCATCGCCTTCCTTAGCTCCGACTTTCAATTCCATGAAGACTGCCCATCGAGGATGCTCAGATAACGCGCTTCCACCGGCAATGATGAGGTCAATGCGTCGTTCTGAGCCTTCGTCTGCAATTGAGACCTCCTCGCTGATTTCGACATGTTGGCTGCTCAGGTTGAATTCATTCATACCAACTTCGGAAAGAAATGGCTCGAGAAGTGCGTATCCGAACCCATGAGGTTTCCGTGGGTTCAAAAAATACTGTAAAGCACTTTGATACTGCCTTTCTCTGGGTCCTCGGAGAATAGAGAAGATGCCCGAAGGCTGTTGGGACCCTTGATCAAGATTCATGTACTGCTGAATGAACGCTTCTAATTCGGTAGCATCGAAGTCAAATACATCCTCACTCATAGCAGTCTACCCTACAATATGAGTGGTTTATGAGTAGAGCATCTTATGTCATTTCCCAAGCGTCTTTTGATAACTCAAGTATATCTAAAATGCTGTAGTATAATATCTCTATCTATGGAAATGAATCGTTCAGAGCTTACTTGTTGGTTTCCGGTATTCGTGATGTCTGTATATCCTGCTGAGACAGACGTGTATTTTTCTTGACCACTTATGACTGTAGATTTGCGTTAAGAGCCGTTCTTGCCGTGAGAGAGTCGAAGGGATGTAGTGGTACTCGGATGTCATAGCGACCACTGCTTCGGTAGAGATATATATACTCTTGACCCGAGAAAATAAAATTGTGTTGAGTCGTTATTGTATATCGTGCGCTCAGTGACATACAGCTTATTCGGAGTATTTGTGTGTTATTTGACCCTACCCATGGGATAAGTTAGCATTAAATATAGCTAACTGGAAAAAATTGGGTGCGCTACCCCAATGGAAGACACCACAACTGGTGTAGGCGATATCATCACAGTCACGGTCAGAAGTACCTTAGGGAACTGTATGACTGCATCCGGTGATGCTTTACCCATGGCAGCGGTATGATTGGTGATCGTCATTTACTGCGAGTTACTGGTCGCTTCTCTGATCATTCTAACAATGTTTTCTATGGAATCTGCAGGGATGATACGATTACACTACGCGTTGATAAGTTAACATCAGATGATGTGAAAATCGGGTACCTCGGGTCTGAACTGATCGTCATTGAGCCACCAGTGAGTAAGGGGAACTGATATCACCGTCGTGTGACCTCCATTGAGACCGAGCGTGCAATAGCAGAAGTAATCCACGAAATTACTTCTGAAAAATGTCCTGATGTGACCTCTGGACAATCTCCTGATGATCACACTCAGAGAAAGAATCATCTCATCAATAACCGACATACCGACCTATGAACCTGATGCTTTACCTCACAGCAATTGAGTAAATAACAGCCAACTCGAGGTCATCGTAGGTGACTTTATCAATCACCTCTGCGCACCTGATTAACTGTCAGCCACAGACGTGTACCTGCCAATCATGGTAATAGTTCCACGTCTTGTGAATCTAAACCAACAAAAAACATAATTAGGACAAAATTAATCTTAACCATACCTGGAGAGGGCGTAATCTGATAATCTAAAAACTACCATTAAGTTAGTAATGCAGAGTCTGAATGTGATGAAGACATGTGAGTCCAGTATTCGTGTCTGATTAGTTACCGATAATGATGAGTCCGTGTTATTGTTTACTCGTGCGTTATGATTTTGATTATCAGAGCGTCGAAATTAATATTCCAAGGATAGCAAGCTCGTGCCTTCCATAGAGAGCTGTCTCTTGGTGTGAGAAAAACGAAGAGATGCAAGAGTATGTCGGATGCGTCGTAGTGACCATTGCTTCGGCAGAGAGACGTACTCTTCATACGAGAAAAATATCGGGTCGCTACGTAGTTCGTTGGTCTTGAGTGTCGGAAAAAGAACCTCTGGAAAGTTGCACATACTCCAATGTAGAATATCATTGACACTACGCTCTGAAGATCATATATGATAGAGAGATTTGGATTGAACGTGAGATTATTGAGGAAATTTCAGGTAAGAGGCTAGTATGTTCGTTCTGACGGAAATCCTCAAGTTAGATATTAGATGAATGGATTTGTGCCTCCAACGGAATCTGTTCTGGTTTTGTGGACATTATTTTCGGAATGACGATCGAGATTCGGCTACTGTCGAAGATGTTGATGGAAACGAGATGGTCTATCGTATCCCACAGAGTCAAACAGATGATAAATCGAAGGTTATCTTGAGAAATCAGTCCCGAAGACGTTGTTTGATGCAACTGAGATATATTCGTTCTGTCGTGATAATGTCGAGAATTACCCTAATCCGGGATCGGAGTATGCGAGTGCTATTAGACGAGGCGATTACGAGGAGGTCGTTAGTCATGAGTGAGGCAAAGTCAGAATCAGAAACAGAACAACTGGATCGAGAGACATTATTACAGGCAATCTCGGAACGTGAACATCTTGAACTGTTGGTTGATGGTGATACTTCGATGTCCCTCATTGCAGAGAAGTTATTGGAGATTGATGAAGAGCGTGAAGAGGCTGAATAAGAATCAAGGGTGAGATTGTGAATTGTCTATATAGGTTTGTAATTACTCGTTGTTAATGCCGCAATGTAACTCAGTTACTCGACGGCTGAGATCAATCAACGCGCGACGTGAGCATTGTATGCACAATGTTCGCGTCGGCTATGTCTCCGTGCCCACCGTAAACGACCGTGTATCCTCATTGATGGGGTGAGTGAATGTTGCCTCTTCAGGATCATGCGATTGAAGATTCGACGGTACGATAGTTTGCGTGACAGTCTGTTCTTTCGCTATCGGAAACCCAATTGGTTCACTCTCATCAGCGATGTCCGCGTGTCTGATGAGTGCTCGAAATCCAACATCCCTGGGACTGACATTTTTCACTGTCACCTCGAGAGCGACTGTTCCGTCAAACTCGATTATCCGCGCCTTTTGCAGTTGACAACGAGGCTGGATACCCAACAATTTCACTGTGTTTGTGTCCAAATTCCATGCCGCATCGATGTTGTCAGACTTATTAGACGTAGCGTGAGACGGGTGATACACTACTGCAGCGTTATCAGTCGCCTGTGTGTCGAGCGGGATGCCGATACATAGGGTGGGACAACTCCGAATAACTGGCACAATCTGTTGCGGGCGGGGTCAGGGTCGAGCACCTGTCCGTTCCGCCTCAGGGCAAACGCGGCTGGATCTACTTCGAGCGTTCCTTCAATTTCAACGACGACGAATTGCTGAGTCGGTTCATTCGAGCCTAGTAGCGAGTAAAAAATATCACTCGAATATATGATAGAGCCCTGAACAGTCGGATTTGTGATAGAGACTGTTCCGGTGGACAAATATGCTGTTTCTCCGACAGAAAGCTGATATCGTCTTTGTTGCTGTTTTGTTGCAGTATCGGTGACATCCGAAAATGAAGATTGTGAGGTTGTCTGCGTCGAGTTGGAGTTGGTTTCTTCAGACCCTGTGTCTGTATTATCACTACTGAGACATCCAGACCCAGAGGTAATCATGACTGTACCCATGACTGAAAGTACGTGGCGACGGTGCATATCCTCCTAGTCACGTTCTGTCATATTTACTTGTGGTGTCCAGCACCAATCTGCGAAACCGTCAATAAAAATGTGAGAGACTAAGCGGGTTATTCAACACTCATCCAAGATGGAGGAAACCCTAATGTTCATTCTGTGATGTTTTCCAACTCTACCCGATAATGTCGAGGAGAAATATCGTGAGGAAGCCAACAAAGAATAGCGTCGTTGACACTGGTGTCTGTGGAACTTTGCCGGCTTTCAGCAGTAGTTCTTCCGTCACAAGATACAACAGCGCCGCCGCGCCGAAAGCGAGGACGGTTGCAATCGTCGTCCCAGCTGCCCCCTCAAGGGTGAGCACACCGACAGTGACTCCAATCGTCATCAGCGCTCCAAACGTTGCCGGGACAGCCATCTTTCGAATGTTCCCCATCCCCTTTGGCAGTGCAACGACGGCAGCCACCCCAAGGAACAGTACCTCGATGGCGAGCGCCAGGGCGATAATGACTCCCGTGGTTGTCTCCTCGATGAACGTGACACCGATGAGCACGCCGTCGATGAGCATATCGATAGCAATCGTAATAATGAGACCTGCGGCGCCCGCAAAGTTGCCGCCAACGCCCCGTTTCTCGATAGCCTTGCTGAGTCGGTGGATGCCAAGCATAGCGACGATACCAATCGCAAATCCGGTGACGACCACTGTGGGTGATTGGTCGTGGATATCCGGCAGAAGTTCAGCCGCGACCGCAGCGAAGACCACGCCAGCGGCGAGGTGTTGGACATTGCTTTCCATCTGGGGTCCGGGAGTCCGATAGATAGCGACCACGCCGCCAACCAGCGCGGCGATAACAGCGATACTCGTATACGAGAGGGCTTGAATCAGCGTTCCAACCACTACCTGACAGACATCTCTAATAATAAATAAAAATTGGCAAACAATGCTCATTCAAAAAGCGAATACAGACACGATATGGAATGTCGGTAAGAATCGAGCGGAAACCTGTGAGGCTGACCACGCGAAAGCGTCTGTGAGCCGCCGAGAAAATGCACAACCCTCATATCCCCACCAGGAAATCCCACGTGGCATCAGCCGGAGGAGGAGGTCAATCTGCGCCCTCACTCACCACGAGTACAAAAACGACACAACTGGTGTCGTTGACACGAGTACACTTCGAGATCCCGAGATTCAGATAAGGAGATACATCCGACGGGTAATGTGGATAATAGAGTCTCGGCACGCAACAACTCACTCCCATCGATATTCGTTCTCATTGGTCCGGCACTCATCAGACCAACCGGCGGCTTCAGCGATATGAATCTCAGACATACGCTCATCTCGAATGAGTATCTGTTCGAGTTCCGTGCATTCAAACGATATCCGTCCGTTAATGATGATTGTGCTGGACGATTCATTCACTCGGCGCGGGTTGCTCACAACTAGCGTGGCAGTAACACTTGGACTAGCCGGCTGTGCGGAGACTGAATCATCATCAACGCCTACCGACACCGCGGTTGAGGATACAGCGACAGCAACCGAGGTCGTCCAAACGACACCCCGACCCGATACTCAAACTGCACAGTCTACTTTCACCCCGGAGACCGTCGTGTCAGTCTCGGGCGAGCGTGTGCCAGAGAATCTAGCCTTCGATGCTGATGGCAACCTCTATTTCGGAATCACAGCCGGCGAGGTACGCCGTCTCTCGTCCAATCGGATCAATGAGACCGGGCTGACTCTCGCGGACACCGAGAGATTGGCCACGATGCCAGGAGCCGTTGGGGTTGAGGTCGGACCAGATGGCGTCATCTATGTTGCCGTCGCCACGCAGGATAATAACGCAGGCGTTTGGACGGTGCAACCCGGCGGCGAGGTGAGCCAACTCGTCGAAATCGGTGGCTTTCCGAACGATATCCTGTTCGATGTTGACCGATCTCGAATATTGGTGACTGAATCCTCTGGCGGCGTGGTGCACACCGTCGGGACTGACGGGTTACGTGAGAGATGGCTCGACGACGACCGGTTGGCGACCGAAAGTTTCGGCGCCAACGGGATCACTCGGACTGCCGACGGCACTGTCTACGTCGCAGTGACGCAAGCGGGTGAGACTGGTCGACTCATCGAGGTGCCCGTCCGGTCAGACGGGAGTGCTAGTGAGGCGAACACTATTGTCGAAAGTGAGGCAATCCTCGGCGCGGATGGGATTACCGCCCGTGACGGTGATATATACGTTGCTGCCAACAGTCAAAACCGCGTGGTTCGTGTCGACCCTGGAGGGACGACCGAAACCATCGCCACTGCCGATGATGGGCTCGTATTCCCCTCGGACGTGTTATTCGCCCCCAACTCGAACGACCTCTTCATTTGTAACTTCGCAACACAATCGCCAAATGACGGGGCGATTCTTCGCGGACAAGTCTAATCATCGACTCACTAATCCCCGGTAGTGCCTTCGGAAATGTGTCCGGGGTATCTCGTTGGTTCTCTGTCGGTCAACAACCCGAGATGCAACTGCATTCAGTAACGTATCTTCTCTTTACCATTTAGCTTCGCTTCGGATTCGAAAGCACTCTTTTCGAGACTCGCCGATTAATTGGACATTTGGGTAAGTGCATATCTTATATCTGTTCTTTCGTTGTTTATTTATATCTTTTAGCATAATCATGCGTTATTATCTCAATCATAATCAATGAATATAGCATCACGACGAATCCATCTGCGTTTATATGATAAAAATCATATAATTATACGCGGAGCAGGCGCAATCCCACTGAGGCTGTGGATACGCGCCGTCACAGTGGGAATTCCACACAGTTTTCTCCACAAACAGCGCATATGTATATGTGAATGTCACTGTCGGCGCAGTGGTTACGACCCCAGTGTAGCCGAGTGCCCGAAACTGGCGGTTCGAGTATGAGTGTGAGTGTAACTGTGAGTGTCCGCCCACGCTGGAACCAGGGTGTACCCTCTGTGGGAATCAAACAACAACCACCGGGCGAAACTCGCAGTGAAAGTAACTCCGAGTCCGTGTCCGCTGAAGTCTGAGTCTGTCGGTGTCGGACGCCCCGAGGCACAACCAACTCTGGGCGTGGGCGTGGGCGTCCGACTCTGACAAACGAGAGGAGTCCCGGGGGCGGAAGCTGAAGCTAGAGCTGAGATGTGGCACTCCCAGGAGACTACCCATCGACCGGTCCCACACCGATTCGAACGGTGTGGTGGCTTGGTATTGGGAGTCTGTCAACCCAACCCTGAAATTCCCAACTCAACTCAACGCAGCGGTGCGGTGCCGTGGGATTCCTCCCGCCTTCAGGCGGAGGAGGATGTCAATGTTGAACTACCCACCGTCTAGATTCTGACTGTGTGCGACAATATCGATAGACAAAACACTAATGAATAGTGTACTCTCCAAGTAAACGCGAGTTTCTCGTCCGTTGCACTCATTCTTTATACGCAACAGTCTACTCCGTTCAAGATTATGCGTTTCCGAACTCATCACATGACAGATTCAGCCCCCCTCCAGATTGTCAACGATACAGTTGATACCAAGTTCGTGGAACCGCTCCCACCAGAGCTGTGACCGCACGAATGCACCGAATTTCTGTTTGATCGCCGCAGTGACTATCTTTTTATGCTCCGTTGATGATACAGGTCAGTGTCCAGTTGTAAGTTCCACGCTCAGTGGAGCGACGAGAACTCACGATGCTTGATCAGTAGTCAGATATCGCACTCCGGGCAAACTGCTGAAGCTTCTGGTCGTCACACCCCCTGATCAGTGCTGTAATCGACTCCGCACTGCGTTTCACTACTCGTGGTGCAATCTGTGCATCGTGGTTCCGCGTCATCGTCACATGAATATCAAGGACTGCGTTGCTCACGGTGTCGACCAATAGCACCATTTTCAACTGTTGTATCGTAAGATCGGTTCGGTTGGTATAATGAGCTGAGGTATATGCTCGCTCAAACTCAGATGCATCAATACCAGTTACGTTGTTATGGAAGTCTAGTAACTGAGACCCCCAACAGAACACGCCAGACGGTCATCTTCACGCGACCAAACGCTTTCGACAGGGTGAATTGGATACTGCAGGGCTCAAATCGAAGGAGAGGGCATCACGAACCTGAGGCATCTCGGTGAGTTTGTCAACGAGATCCGGATATGCAGTCGTCTTCTTCAAGTTAAGATAGAGCAAAATCATCGTTGAGGCTCGCTGTATCGTCGTCTGGGGTATTCTGACGAGTAGCAGGCAATCATCTATTGCGCCAGTTCGAGTACACGTTTGACAACCCGAAGTAGGTCAGATTTCGGAACAATGTCCATCAATTAGCAATCAGTGAGTGAGACTGTTACCTTCTAGAGATTTCAACAGAACCAGACAATGTATACATGAATACACATTCTCCGAATGATGATTCAACGACGCTACTGCAATCCATTATCAGTTGTTGGCACTATTCGAAGCGAAATACGGGAACTGTCGCTCAGGCTTGATACGGTTCCACGGGGACACAGTGGTCAGAGTGACAACTACTGCTATGATCAATCAGGTAAATCAGTCAATTCGGCTGACCAGGAGTACCACGTCCTCGGGAGATAGCTATTGACGCCGACAAGATTGAGCAGGTCTACGCCAGAACCGTGCATATTGCCCACCAGAGCGCGGAGCCTTGATTGACGTATTGGTACATCTCCGGAGGCGCTTTCTAAAATCATTATAGTAGATGACCTCACTGTCATCTTAATCCATTAGATACCAAATTCACCGGATCCAATGATAATAACGACAATATCACGCACTCAAAATGACGAAAATCAGTATCAGACACCCGGATCAGTCACCTTCTTATACACGACACAAAACATGCTTCAGGGACGTTTGCTGATTGAACAGTCTTTTTTATTCTTTGCTGTTACATTCACTGTAACTCATCATACGGATTATAAATGATCCACAGTGAGGTGAACATGGAAGAATGAGTATGATATCGGACATTCAATACGCCGCTACACGCCCGGCATCGTTCTTCAAAACCGACACAGATGCAGATGAACCCAGCCTGTTCCGTCCAGCGTTGGTGGTCGCTGCTGTCGCAATTGTTGGGCTTCTCAGCTCGATTCCAACATTATTGGCTGTTGCGGAGGCAACACCTGGAGACGCAGGTGTGTTTGTCATTATTTCGGTTGCCGTTGGGAGTTTGCTTGGAGTGATTGGACCATTTCTGTCGTGGCTGATTATCGGAGGGTTATTTTTTATTGGCTCGCTCGTGTTCGGTGGCGACGGCGAATTCCGTGATCTGTTTGCAGTCATCGGGTGGGGTTTTGCTCCACGGGTGATTGTTCCCGTGATTGGAGGGATAACCGGATTTATTTTGATCTCTGGAACAAACTTCTCTGATCCACAGCAGGCTCGGCAACTTTCACAGATGGCAACAACCGGAACAATCGGATTTGTGAATCACGCGGTGAATGCGGGAACGTTCATTTGGGCTGGGTGGATATGGACGCACGCGGTTGCACAAATCAGAAACATATCGATTCAGAATGCAGGGATTGTCGTCGGAGCAGTCGTTGTGGTTCAAATTCTCCTCAATGTGGGTCTCTCGTTCCTCAGTGCCTCATTTATATAAGTATCCTCCGAATTCAAAATGAGGAAGCAGCGAAACCCGCTTTCTGTCTCTATCATATCTATGAGGTTTTTGATCGAAAATAATAGCCTCATAGAGAGGAGAGTGCCTACGCGCTGAGATGGAAAAAAATATTGAGAGATTCATGAGATTGAGCATATGATCGAAACATGAGTATCGACCTGACACCATGCTGAGAGCAACATCATGAGCGTTCGGAGCGACCCAGAGTAATACCTTCATTCTCACCTATGCCGGATATCACCTTGTCAAGTGTGGACTCTTTGAAATCATCTTATGAACTCTCGTGTGGGAGTCTCCGTTTCGATAACAATACTTAATATTTTCTTGGGCATGGATTATTATATGAGCGTTGTCAGCGTCTCAATGCCTGAGGAATTGCTTGAGCGAATTGATCAGTTTGCTGATGATCACGGCTATACAGGTCGAAGTGAGGTGTTTCGAGAAGCGAGTCGGAATCTATTAGAGGAATTTGAGGATAAACGACTCGAAGATCGTGAATTAATGGGTATCGTGACGGTTGTGTTTGACTATGAAACAACGAATGTTGAGGAGAAAATGATGCACCTTCGACATGAACACGAGGATATCGTCGCCTCAAACTTTCATAGTCATGTTGGCGGTCATCACTGCATGGAATTATTCGTTCTTGAGGGGTCACTCGAGACGATATCGACATTCGTCGGCAAGATTCGCGCCACAAAGAATACGCTCACGATTGATTACTCCGTGTTGCCGGTTGATGACTTTGGTCCGCTCGCAGAAATGACGTAGAGGACGTATTTATTGAGTATCGTCTTCAGTCTCAGTCTCAGTCTACTCGCTTGCTCCGTTGCTGATTTCGATTGATCGTGAGCTGTCCTTTCAGCTATTTTATACGAGGTGGGCGCTCTGAGGATATGCAACGAGTATCATCGATATAAATATCGATATCGCAGCGCTGCAAGGTATTCAGATCATGTCTTCTGAGATGCAGACTTGTGCGTCAGATACCACGCGGTAATGAATCCGCCACTGAGTGCTGGAATCCAAAACGCACTCGCGCGATATAGTAGTGCCGCCGCGCCAGCAACTGCTGAGGACATACCTGTCATAGTCACGAGCGCTCCGGTCAATATTGTTTCTGCGGCTCCAAGACCGCCTGGTGTTGGTGCAACTGCACCGAGTTTGGCGATTGGAATAACGAGTAAGACCGTTACAAAGAATGACTCAGCACCAAGCGCTGTGAGTGCTGTCCAGAGAATTCCCGCAATGAAAATCTGTCCAGCCATGCACAAGCCAAATACAAGCGCTAGTTGTGCTGGCGCAGTTGCGAGCAACTCTAGTGCCTCAATAAACTGCACTCCATGCTGTTGAAACCGTTGTTGTGATGGAGCGGTAATCCGCGGGAGATAATCAAGCGGTTTCGATATAATTGAGAGCACCCAACTACTGTAATCAACAAGCATGTATCGATACTGCCATAAGAATCCGACCGCAAACACGGCGGCGACTATGACACCAGTGAGTGTGAAAATTGCCGTATTAAATGCCTGTTCAACAACGAGTTGCCATCCCAAATAACTCGCAGCAAGGAAGCCTAAAAACAGCGATGCAAGACGATTTGTTGCATTTATTACCCCGATTGCTGCCAATGCTGTTTCAAAATCAGTCCCAAGTGCTCGCTTAATTAACAGCGCAGCGGGGGGATTCCCGCCAAGTTGTCCAAACGGTGTGATGGTGTTGAGAAATCCCGATGCATTCATGAGTAATATTGAGACAACAAAACTTCCTGCATGTCCAAGTCGGCGAAGAATAACGTAGAAGCCACTCCCCCACAGGATCATCGGAACAGTACTAATCAGAAGTAAGAATCCAAATTGCCAGGACGAAACGCTCGTCAACGCCTGCCACAGTGCACTCGGACCGATAAGCCAGGTATACCCTACAGCAAAAATGACACCAATGAATATACACCCCAAAATTTGGGACCATCGATTACGGATATTCAGCAAGCGTATCGACACACTATCTGGTTCTGTCATGCTACAGTGAGAGTGAGAGTGAGGAGTTACTGTTGACCCAGCCCGTTCGTAAACTGATTATAAGTTAGTCTACTCAAGCTTCAATATGTGAGTATTCGTTAGCCTGATATCTTAACTTCTTGTAAGTGCACTATAGATCGGTATCGAGAGTATATATTGATCAGTATTATTTCTTCTCTCGAATATTGCACATGTCGATAGTATTGATTGTTGATGATTAACGCTCGACGACTGATGAACCATTATATACAATAACATAATTTGAATGATTACATAATGTTCTTTTTATCACTTACTTTATATCATAATTTTGACTATCGGGTCTTATCATCACGCTATGAGTGAGTTATCCTCTATAGAGATATGTGACGGCGGTATGACAGTCATTCATGTGAGAATACGCTCATGGGGGCACTCCATCCAGTGGTTACTCAATTGATTCCCCACAGCCAGGACAGATAGCTCCCTCCGACGTTGAGACGGGGGTGACCGAAATCTGACAGGTACTTCTATCAATCGCTTCTCCAGGGCATACATACAAGCATTATTCCATTTAATCTCTCATGGTTCAGATTCATAATTATTATTGTCATTATAATTGATCTTACTGATATAAATGAAATGAGCGATATCCAGTTATAACTACCACAGGAAAGGTCTGAATTTATTATTTTGACGACAACGGCGATGTCTCGCTTAGATACGTTAAAAAGGGAGCGAAGCGGCGATGATCAACTAAAGCACTCACAGCACCGTCAAGCGTGTCTCAACGTGAAATCAAGCTTATATTTTTTATTTTAGCGGAGAATGAAGCAAGATATGCAGTACGAGTTACGACAGAGCCCGGCATACACAGTTGTGGAAGTCACATTAGAACGCGGCGAGACGGTGACGTCCGAAGCAGGCGCAATGGTCTCACACTCCGAAGAAATCAGGCTTGAAACGGGAATTGGTGATGAAGATGAAGGAATGTTTTCATCGCTTAAAGATTCGGTCTTAGGTGATGAATCGCTGTTTAGAAATCGCTTTACATCAGAAGGCGGGCAGGGAACGGTTGAGCTAGCACCATCGACACCAGGTGACGTGACTGCACTCACATTAGACCGCGATGAATTATACCTGCAAGGTGGAGCATATATCGGATGCGGAACCGATGTCAGCATCGACTCGGAACTAGGTGGGCTTGACACATTACTCGGTGGTGAAGGTATTTCACTGATCAAAGCACATGGTAGTGGTGTATTGTTTATCGGCAGTTTCGGTGGAATCGATCGAAAAGAAATCCAACGCGATGAAACCCTCACCGTTGACTCGGGGCATATTGTCGCGTGGAATGCAGATATGGACTATGAGACTCGCCGTGTCGGCGGATTAAAAGAGACTGTCCTAAGCGGTGAAGGACTTGTGATGGATTTCACTGGTCCTGGTGTTGTATTCACGCAAACCCGGAATTATGATGGGTTTGTGACACAACTTACCGAAGACATGCCGTTTAGTGGAGCGAGTGGCGATGATGGCGGTAATATCGACATCGATATATAATCTATCGAGGCTCACTCCCGTGTTCAAGTAGCGACCGGAGGAAGCAAACAAGACGACGATACGATTCTCTGCATTTTGAGTTTCTGAACAACGGGGGTGCAGAAGCCGTTTCACATCTTGTCTCAGATAATGCGACCGTCCTCGGGTGGGTTCACTGCTGGACTTCACCGTTTGATAATGACGTCTCAGCGCGATTATAAACCGGTCTTAGCTAGTAAACGCAGAGCGACATCGAAAGAAGTCTACGCTCTATAGTCTCACGCTGTCAGAGGCGGGTTCGTGGTATCAGCGGATGCAGTAGCTGTCACTCCCGATAACTGCCGACTGAGCAAAACGATGATTTGGTCCTGCTGTCTCAATGGCGATAGCGATGTCTTTCTCGAATACATCTGGATTGGCGACATACTATTTGATACGATCACGAAACATCTATGTAAGTTATCTGAAAAAGAATATATCGTTAGACGATGTGTATTTTCCAGTCAGTCTGATCGAATATACTCACGAGAGGGTCTGAGGATCCTATCGGTCGGCAGTAAGACAAAGACAAGACAGCAGAATATCAATATCAAACGAATATTCCGAAGCGGACAGTCTCACTGCTGTCTCGCGTCCTCAACAAAAGCAGGAACAGACCGTCCCGACTCACGATTGCCACTACCGGCTCTCGCTGCTGACTGGTGAGGCAGCCTACGACCCCGGCGAGTTCTCCCGAGCGACAACCGAAAACGAGGTGACGGACCTCGTCGTCATTAACAATCGTTGGCAATATGATCACGTGTCTCTCCGAACCCACACCCACACTCAGACTGAGTTCACCTAGAACGCCCGGTGACGCGTTCGGTTGCAACTTCGGAGATAGAAGTCACAGTCCCACCAACTGTACGCATAAACAACGCACGAACAATGGCTGGCGTCCGATGTCGCCGCCGCGTTCAACAACTCGGTGTATCTACCCGTGAACCTGCCTCGGGGTCACATCAACATCAAAGCCCCGAGGCAGTCGCCTTGACAATCTGTATACGAGTTTGGCGTTCCACACGTTGCTGGTGGCGGCACTGCTGGATAACTACCGAGCCGGGAACAAGTTCCCCAATTTCCGACTCATAATCGATGACTACACCGAATGGAGACCAGACCAATGAGGATGATTCAGCAAGTCCTGTGAGAGCTGTGGATGGACTGCATCGGTCATCCGTACTACGTAGGAACATCATCATACACGCTCTCGGTCAGCATCTTGATCCCGAGACGCACAGGGTGCTCTCCGCCAGCCACGAGGTGTCTTCCTGTCCGGTCAGTTCAGGCCGTTCCCCGAAGAAGATACGCAGTCGGGCATCCGCCTTAACATTGGGAGCGGTCTGCCCGACGTGGAGGCCTCCGACGATGTTTTCTTCCAGCGGAAGGCGATGCACCCGTGGCTGCTGGATACGCGCGCTTGGAATGCGCTGAATACGCACAATCTCCGTGTTCAAGCTGGTCACTGAGCATTCGCTCACGAGACCATATAAGTCGCCGAGAAGACCAACGAAAACAGCAGCAGACGACGAAGTGGGATGTCCACACCTACATACACGCCGATGATACAGCGGTGATCACGCTTGGCGAGGCTGTGGTTGACGGACCTCAGTTCAGTGGGAAGCGTCACTACGGCTACGGCGAGGTCGAATGAAAGTACATGCAGACGATAGACCGAACCATCCTGAATTACTCCCGGCTCGAAGGTGCAGGGATGTGCCTCATCGAGTTGGTGATGCCGTTCGTGGTGGCGTCGGAATATCCAGAGGCGACCGACAGGTCTGTGCTGTGACTGCGGTGGGTTAAGAATCGCGACGACCTCCGGCTCTGCGAGAAGAAGATCCTTGAACAGCGCGAGGTCTTCAGACTGGAGACAGTGGAACACAGACAGATCGTAACGTACCTCGGGGACTGCCCGCTGAGGACTGTGAAGAACGGTTTCACGAGGACCGGTTCGCACTCCCGAGACAACTTCGGAAAGCTGCGGCTGAAGTCTGTTGATGAACAGTATCACAACCCAAAGAGGAAAGACTGAATCGAACCGTAGGCATACGTCAGAATCTCGGTGAATCAATCATAAAAAATTCAGATCGGAGACTGAATAAAGAAATCGTATTGCCAATAACTGCTAGACAATAGACTCCTCCTCATCGGAGGCAGACTGCAGATGATCACGACCCCAGCGGTCCATCGCTTCAATGACTGGTCGTAGGTCAGCTCCACGGTCTGTCAGCGAATATTGGACACGAAACGGCTTTTCACTGATGATTGCTCGATCAAGCAATTCCTTCTGTTCTAAGTCCTCAACCACATCCGATAACACTTTACTCGATATCCCGTCGACGGCTTCTTTGAGCTCACTGAATCCCATCGGTCCGTCGTCCAGGAGTCGTTCAACGATTACTGGATGCCACTTTCGCCCGATTAACGTCGCTGTTGACGTGACTGGACACCACTCCTCCCCACCACACCAGACTGGAAGTCGCGTTTGTTCGGTCACGATTTTATCTTTGTGCAGGGTAGTAAATAAGGTTACTATACAATAGTACATTACGTACTGTAACTGTGTCTGCAGAGGCGTAAATAATCGTTATGATTGTATCAGTAATAACTCAAAATAGGCGAGAGCGAGGCTCGCACATGTCATGATACCTCGATAGGTAAACAATTCCGTGATCATTCAGCACTCACCCGTCTATTGAGATGCTCTTCTGCCTATCGACGAGGATTCCTCGCGAAGGATATTTCATTTGTACGTTCTCTCGTCTCAAGGATGCTGTCGTATAGAAACTAATCTTCACTGATTGCTGTCTGGTTATGACCAGGAACGCGCGTTCCAATGCGTTGAGTTCCGTCACAGAACTCTTTCGTATCCAGGTGGACCGCACGGGTGAATGGAAATGTCGTTTCCTTCGAGAGTCGATGATTCAACTGAGGAAATGCCGTATTCGCGTCTCAGTGACGAGGACAAGGGATAACAGTAATTGGTCTATGTTTGAGTATGTGCTCGGCACTCATCACAATTGCTGACGGGTCATCTGTTGAGGTGAAGAAAGACGATTTTCAAGGTTAAAAAGAGTATGCTCACTAGTTTATTCGAATTATAGAAACTGATATTGGATTTATATCCAACCCAGATGACAGCGATTTTACCTTAGGTTTCAGTAACCGAATTACCGATTGGTTATGAGGTATCTATCTTCTCAGCTCGGACTTTTACATTACTAACCCGTATCAAGTAACGAGAGGTAACTTGTATGTCAGCCGTTGAAATTGACACAGACAGTACAGCACTCCTTATTACAGACCCACAGATTGACTTTTTGAAGCCGGACAGCGTCGTGTGGGATAAGGTTGGAGAGACAGTCGAAGAGAATGCAGTGGTTGAGAAGTTGGTTACGTTACGTGATGCTGCACGCGAAGGCGATGTCCCGGTGTTTTATTCTCCTCACGAGTACACTGACGACGAATTCGATAGCTGGGAGAAATTGAATACGATCGATCAAATAATGTTTGACACACGGATGTTTGACGCCGACAGCGAGGGGAGTGACTTTGTCCCCGAGTTGGAACCGGATGACAATACGTTCGTGCTCTCGCCACACAAACAGTTATCAGGCTTTTGGAGCAATGACGTTGGAACACAACTTCGTCAGCGTGGGGTTGACACCCTCGTCCTCGCGGGGATGAGCGCGAATTTGTGTGTCGAGTCGCATCTGCGCGACGCTGTCGAGAATGGATTCGAAGTGCTCACAGTAACAGACGCGACTGCGGCCGCCGGACACGACGCTCTAGAAGCAGCGCATACCAATTTCGGATTCATCGCACACGAGACTGCAACGACTGAGGAGGTAGTCGACAGACTAGCCACGGCTAATGTTAATGCAGATGCTGTCTCAACAGATGGTGGAAAGCATTCAGAGCAACAACCCAAATCAGATGGTGGATTTCTCTCTCGGTTGTTCTAACAACTGTAGTTGATCTCTTCTCACGGCTAGAGCTGTGGGCTTTCGCCTCGAACAACCGTCATCGGTCCTTTTTTTTTGAGTTGTGATACTGTTCGCCGAGCGGGCACAACTCCACTGAGTTACCACGAAGCGTCATGTCGTCTGCCAGGTGCAATTGCCGAAGGGAGATAATCTGCAATGAATCTCTTCGATATGGACCATTATCACGCTCTCAACATCCAACGAGTGCGTGATTGGGTATCGGCTCTGTCCACCTCTCTCATCACCGTGAGGTAGTCTTGTCTGTGGCGACTCGTATACCAGCTCAATCTCGGTGATAGATTGCGACTGTGGTTATCAGTTGGTGGGACTGTGATTTCTGTCTCCGGAGTCGCAACCGAACGCGTCACCGGGCGCTCCAGGTGAACTCAGTCTGAGTGTGGGTTCGGAAAGAAACACTGGTGAGATTGCCAACGACTGTTATACTCGAAGAGCCCGCTGATTCCATACAACCGCTGATGTGATTTTATACGCTGGATGAGAGACGGGCGGGCTGAGACTCCTCACGCAAGGATTTACTCGCAGTGTGATTTTCATAGTCTCTGTGCCACGATACGACAGCTAACAACGAAACTTATGTGCTGATACGGCGAAATAATATTAATGATTGAACTCACAGTAATGTCACCGGCATTGGCGAATGACACACAAACATTCGAATCAGATGATAACGTGTGCTGGGCTAACGGGACTCGAGTCTCGGGTGAAGTCACTGTCATGATGGACTCAGCGTCAGATGGAGATCATACCGATGGCGAGACGTATGTGACACTCATTCAAACTGAAGAAGGAGTACGTCTTGGTCACATCGAAACAGAATTTTGCGAGTGGCTTGCCGATATGCTTCAACTCGAACTCTCAGATGAACCGCGTGAGATTCACGAAACATTTGAGAAATCAGTGAAAAGCAGCGCTCCGGTTGACAAACCAACAGTCATGGAGGCGCCAGATGGATTGCTACCTAAATAGTGTTATTGACAGAATATCAACATTGATTCGCACACGTATATTGTTACAGTTGCTCTTCGAATTCTCCCATGACTGATGAGACTACGCATCCAGCGTTCACTCAGATGATGATAAACATCATGTGATCTCTTCGAGAGCCGGGAGAGTGAGACATCCGGTGCTGCCGCGACACAACAAACTTTGCAGACGCCGTGGTAAATTATTATGTGGTAAATCTCGACTCAGACGACCCGATTGATGAGACTGATATTAGACGAGAGGCTGATTGCTCAGGGCTGAACCTCTCTGGGGCTGATCTCTCAAATGCAACTCTCTCAAGCGCCGATCTTACCGGGACGGACCTCTCTGGTGCCGATCTCTCAAGGGCAAAGCTCCACGATGCGGACCTCTCCGGGGCGGACCTCTCTGGCGTTGACCTCTCGAATGCGACTCTCTCAAGTGCTGAGCTCCCTGGAAGTGACCTTTCCGGGGCTGATCTCTCGAACGCCGACCTTTCTGGTGCTGAGCTCCCCAGAGCGGATCTCTCGGGTGCTAAACTCTTTGATGCTGATCTCACCAAGGCAGACCTCTCTGAGGTCGACCTGACTGAGACCGACCTACGAAATGCGAATCTGTACACAGCAAGAGTCGACCGAATAACGATACGCAGGTCAGAAGGGGTGTTCGCGTCCTTCGCTGAACTCAAACAAAAGGGAGCAGTGCGTGAACCTGACCGTGAGGAATAACCGCTTGTCACACTCATGCCGAAGTCAGATCAGGAACTTGCTATGGCGTCTGTGCAAGAGCGTGCCGGGGGCGGATGCATCTCAGGACACCGTCCAAGTGACGCGGTAGCTGTGTGATATCTCTTCGAGAAGATGACTGACTGACGCTGGAGCAAAGAGACGGTGACTTGAAGAGCAATTCAACATCAAACGCGCAGTGCACTCATAGACGACAGACATCCACACCAGCTACTCTGTTGTCCAATATGTCCTATCATCAAGCGCAATAGGAGGGTGGATAGGAGTACTAAGATGGTCACCACAATTACACTCGCGGTCGTAGTCGGAGTCAGAGTTGCGACCGAAATCAGAGCGATGCCGATACATATAAGCGGTCATAACCAAACATACAGAACACAATACTCGCGATATGCTGATGCCAGATGGTATCGAGAAGTCAGATTCGGATGCACCGGACTCACAGCGAAGACGACTATGTAAACTCAGAGCAACACTCCGTGCTGCTGGAAGTGAGAGTGAAAGTGGAAGTGGTAACGCAGATGAGTGCTTAACAGCTGCTGATCTCGAAGACGAACTTGGATGGGATCGTGAGATTATCGAAGCGACAATTGCGAAGCTCCGTCGTGAATCAAAACTGATGCTCGAAAACCCAGATGTCGGATGGCGACTTGATGAGTCATAAGTTCTGAGCGTGACTGACATCGATTTCCCAACGTGCACCTCGAATCGGGGGTCGGTTTTGACTGCTACTCATGTGTGCATGTTGCGGTCAAACGTTCGTGACCAGTATCATCCGTTGATACTCGGGTCGGCATACTCATATTCTATTGTATAGAACTGTGATCAGAATCCGCTTAGAACTATCGAACTTACGCTGAGAGACGCTGTTGATCCCAGCCCAGGAGAGCCCCCACGGTAGAACTGGGTGCAAGCGGCGGGTACCTCCTAGAGGGGACTGAGATCGACGTATATTCGGGCAGCCTTTGCCTTTTCCTCATCGCGCTCGATAATTGTAGTCGCGGGGACAGTCACGCGTGACCCGTCGTGGCGCGTATATGTCACATCCGCCTCAAGAGTGAGGATGTCATCAGCGGCTTCAATTCCCTCACTCAACCAGATGCCGCTGAAAGTGTGATCAAGGGTATCGATGGAGTCAAAAAACGTACCGATATATTCCTCAATTCCTTCTGCCCCCTTGATCATGTCTTGATTACCCCACGTGAGGCGCCCCTTCTCAGTGAAAGCGTCCGCAAAGCCCGCCTCATCAGTGCTGTCGACCGCCCTGTAGAGTTCTTTCGTCCATTTGACTGCCGTTTCTGGTGCATCGATGTTCGCATCCTCGGCTATCCTCATACGATGATGTGAACTCGGGGATCATGTCTGATAAAACTCGAGACCAACACCGAGGCTGAACTGATATTTAAATATCACATCTTTACTCGCGTTTCTAACATCATTCGGATCTCTGCGGTCACCCTGGACGGCATCTCAATCTGCACCCCTTAGATTGATCCTTCGAAACCAACGACCGTCTCGACCCCTCACTGGATCTGTGGCTCATGACCGACTCAAGTTGGAACAAAATTTGAACGGAATTGAGTCTGAGTTTGAGTCAAAGTTGAAAAATATACTTTAACTGATAAGACTATTCATGAGATGCATGTCACCGCAAAGCACTCGACGTCGATTTATCGCCGTAGCGAGCAGTTCCGCTGCCGTTGGTCTTGCAGGATGTCTCGGTGGTGGAGATGACAATAGTTCAGCTGACAACACTGGTAGTGCCGGTGAAGACAGTAGTAGCACTGATATCGGAGCAGATGTAGACGCAGACGGAGAGACAACCTTTCTGATTCGGATTGAGAACGTGGCACCGACAGATTTCTATGGGAGCGACACCGCAACTGGCGGTCAGGTATGGCTTACCCCAGGAGCCTATGCCGTCCACGAGGGTGAGAACCCAATTTTCAGTACTGGTGAGCCGGCGTCAGTCGGGCTTGAGGCACTCGCTGAGGCTGGTCCGCCAACTGGGTTTGAGGGAGACCCAGGATTGGTTGATGAACTCCCAAATGCAACTGGCGTGAGTTCGGTTGGTGCGTTTACGCCTGCCAACACTGTCGAAGATCCGAATGACCCAATGGGCGAAGTCCCTGGCGCGCCACCGATTGCACCAGGTGGCGCATATGAATTCGAGATACAAGCAGCTCCTGGCGACCGACTCTCGTTTGCCTCAATGTACGTTCCCTCCAATGATCTATTCGTTTCCCCAGACCCAGCAATTAGACTATTTGAGGAAGGTGAACCTGTTTCTGGCGACGTCACTGATACAGTCGGTCTCTTCGACGCCGGAACCGAATTGAATGGCGAACCTGGTATCGACACCGCCGGTGCACCTCTCCAAGGTCAGAACGGCGGCGCGACTGTTGGTCCGACTGAGGGCGTCGTTCATCCGGCTGATAGAGTCAACGACGGCTTCCGGTACGCCCAGCCAAGTGATATTGTCAATGTGAGACTGACGTCTGACGGAGATAGCCAATTCATGCTTCGAATTGAGAATGTAGCGCCAACAGACTTCTATGGGGACGACACCGCGACTGGCGGGCAAATCTGGATAACACCAGGTGCTTTCGCCGTCCATGAGGGAGAAAATCCGATCTTCTCAGTCGGCGACACAGCGTCGGTTGGACTCGAGGCTTTAGCCGAGGCAGGACCACCGACAGGGTTTCCTGACCAACCAGGTCTCGTTGATGAACTCCCGGAGGTAAATCGCGTCTCATCGGTTGGCGCATTCACGCCCGCTGACACCGTTGAGGACCCGAACGATCCGATGGGTGAGGTTCCTGGTGCCCCACCAATCGCCCCTGGCGGTGCTTTTGAAATCAGCTTTGAGGCGGTTCCCAGTGACCGACTCTCGTTTGCCTCGATGTATGTTCCCTCGAATGACCTGTTCCTCTCGCCACGACCGGCGATCCAGTTGTATGAGGGTGGCGAACCCGTCTCCGGTGACGTCACTGAAACGATTGGTCTCTTTGACGCTGGAACTGAGCTGAACGGCGAGCCTGGTGTTGACATTGCTGGTGCACCCCTTCAGGGTCAGAACGGCGGTCCAACTGCCGGTCCAACCGAGGGTGTTGTACATCCGGCTGATCGTGTCAACGATGAGTTTATGTACGCAGATACAATGAATTTCATTCAAGTAACTTTAACCCCACAGTAACCACGCCAACTCAGACTCAGACTGCTGGCAATTCCACCGATCAACTCCATATAGAAAGGCAGTCTCACAAGTTGATACCACAGACACGGGGAACACTCACCAGATGGTACATGATTATCGATCCAGGCAGGTAACTCAGCCCGCACGACGGCAACGATTTAACACCGTGGAGAGGAGTTGTTACCAGCAGATGGAGAAGGCGCTGTGGTACGTTTTCGTCGGGAGTCGGGGCGGTGCGAACAGGATCCGGATAGTGCGTGAACTCAAATCACGCCCTCGAAACGCAAATGAGCTGGCAAGTCGGCTCGAAGTTGATTACAATACGATTACACACCATCTGGATGTGCTTGTTGAGCACAACGTCGTTGAACCTGGTGACAATGACTACGGTCAATTGTACTTTTTGACCGACCAGTTCAAGCAACATTGGGCAGCGTTCGAGACAATCAGCGCTGAGGTTGAATAAAATGGCGATGGGACCCCCTGGAATCCTCGGTGTCGGGCTTGCTGCGCTCAATGCTGCTCTGTTGATCGGTATCGGAGTAGTGTGGATTCGCAACTACCGGCAGTTCAGATCGGCGATGTTACTTGGACTGACAGGATTCAGTGTTGTGTTGTTTCTCGAGAATGTCCTTGCAGGCTATTTCTTTATTGCCGGAATGAAGACAGTCTGGGGGGCTGATCCAATTATGGCGTCTGTCGTTCTGACAATGCGGGGACTCGAACTATTCGCAATCGGATTGTTAGCACACGCAACACTGAGGTGACCATTCCATCGGACTGTATGAGCTGGCAGGCCGAACGGAGACCGACGCCGTAGAGTTCCACGAAACCGACCTCCCGCGATTCGCAACTCTCGACGAGCACTACGTTCCGACGACCTGGCAATCAACGTCGACGCGTCTATCCTGTGCCATCGAGAATCGTAAATACACGATCCCAGAAGCGACTTCAGAAATAGATTTCAATAAATAGGCGGGTTCTCTAAGCAATCGACCGTCACCAGAGTGACTCAATGCGCTGTTTGACCGAACACAAGGAGTCGAGAAATCGCGATCGTGGACCTCTTTAACGACGAAGTGGGCGGCAATCTGAACATACTCGCGGACACCGCCGTCGAAGCGTTTAGGCTAGTTCGCGAGAGGACCGACTCGCTGGGATATGACCTAAATCCGTGATACATACTTTTGAATGAATTGTTGAGACGAATTATCCTGTTTTTGTCTTCCACAGCACCCTGTTTATGATCCTAGAAAACGTCGAAGTATTAGTTGCTTATCAGTGCACTCGTTCATGTTTTGCAGTCGCGCGTGTTGCCGTAGCTTTGAATGATGCGATGATTTGACGCTCCGGTTCAAGTTCGAGTTGCGCTCGACTCTCTTCAGTGACAAGAGCATATAGATGGTTCTTGGCTCCGACATCAACAGTAATCAAAGAGATCGTATCGCCGTGGTCAATACTGACGACATGCCCCTCAAATCGGTTTCGAGCACTCGTTGCACTTTCTGTTGGAGTCTCATCCGGATCGTGGAGTGTTATTATATTAGCGCGAAGACTTACCTGTACTGTGTCAATCTCCGGGGGAACAATTGCCCGCACCTCACCAGCAGCGGTCATCACAGTTCCAAGTTCGCCGGTCCGCATCGTGACAGTCCCATCTAATACTGCTTCGGTGGTCTCTGCAATTGATGAGTACCCTGTTTGGAGTCGGTCAAACCGAGCAAGTAATTCATCTGCAGTCTTGGTCAAACTGCTTCCACCACCATCAGAGCCTCCGCGCTGCCGTTCAACAAGCGTTCCAAACACATCTTCCAGTGTAGTGATACGCTGATGCGAGCGAGAGTAGGACCGACCAAGTTCATCAGCGGCTTGGTGTATGGATCCAATCTCGTCGACTGCTTCGAGGAGTGATGCGTCCTTCTGTGTGAATTTCACGCTCTCCGCGCGAAGGTGTGCATCAAAAGCTGCTTCCATACCCACTGAAGAGTGGCAGAGAGCAAAACAGTTATGTCGGTGTTGAAACAACGCCGTTGTATCAATGACAGCACATCGAACTCGTCGCATGTTCCTGGCAACTGCTGCAACCGCGGCGACAGTTACGCTCACAGGCTGCACTGGTGGTGACGATACTGACACCCCGTCGAGTGACAATCCGACAGAAAGCAATGGTAGTGGATCTTCGATGCAGAGTTCATTCGCTGACTCAATGACTATTTTTCATGCAGGCTCGCTCGCACCGCCGTTCTCGGCTGCGGAACCGCAATTCGAAGAAAAATTCAGTGTCGATGTGAATCGGGAGGCGAAGGGATCAGTCGCCTCAACGCAGAAGATTACCCAACAGAACCGATCCGCAGACGTGCTTGGAACCTCTGATTTCCGGCTGATCCGCAATCGGATCCTCCCTGAGTATGGCGACTGGTATGCCATTTTCACCACCAACTCAATGTCGATTCAGTATCGAGAGGACGCTCCAGGCGCAGCAGATATCTCCAAAGACAACTGGTGGGAGGTGCTCTCACGAGACGACATTACAATTGGGCACTCAGACCCAGCGGTCGACCCTGGCGGCTATCGCGCGGTTATGACGCTTCAATTGGGCGCCGAGGAGTTCAATGGGGAGCGACTCTATGATGATGCGAAACTCGACACACTGATGAGCAACACTACCATTCCAACAGGAACTGAAACAAATCTTGAAGGACAACTCAAGTCAGGCGAACTCGATTATGTGTTATATTATCAGTCTATCTCGGCAACATCGGGACTGCCGTATATTGATCTTCAACAGGAGGTTGATCTCTCCCAAGCGACGAGTGAGTATGCACAACATTATGCAAAAGCGGAGGTGAAGACCGACAGCGGCACCTTCATCGGTGCGCCAATCGCATATGGATTAACAGTTCCGAGCGTCGCTGAGGCTCCAGGTCGTGGCGCTCAATGGATCAATTACTTTGCAACCAAGCCGGGACGAGCGATACTCAAAGAGCAGGGACTTGTTCCTGTTGACCCAATTGTCGTGCCAGCGAGCTCTGAGGATTCCGTCCCTGACAACGTGATGAACGTCGCCAGCGCACAGAGCACACTCGGCCCATTGGAGCTCTAAGTACAGTATGATACGAGTTCACGAATATTTCAGCACTACAAGAGATAATACACTCGGCAGTATCTACCATGGCGACGGAGACTGAACCCCGATTCAAGATTACCACAGTCGGGCGGACACCACTGGTCATAGCGTTTGTGATCCTCCAGGCGCTGGCGTTCGTCGCTGCTTACTCACTTGAGCAACCAACGTGGTATGCATACTTCATCGTCGGCAGCACGGTTGTGACGGCGTATGCACTTGATGGCTCCTCATTCACCGTTGCATCGGCAACAGTCGGTAGTATTTTGATTGTTGCTTTGGGTCTGCCGCTATTCATGTTCGTTGCACGACAGACTCCCGCACTCATAATCGAGAAGGCAATCAATCCGGATGTTCATCGCGTACTCTATCTTGGAGTGTATGGTCCGCTATTGGCAGCAGTAATCAGCCTCTTACTCGGCGTCCCATTGGCACACCTACTGGCAAGAGGATTTTATGCCCAACCTCTTGTTGAGAGTCTTGTTGATCTTCCGTTAGTTGTGCCACACTCTGTTGCGGGTATCATCATTCTCTTTGGCTTTGGAGAAGGCGGGGCATTTCCACAGTTCTCGGTATTAGGAACGATGAGTGGGATGGTGTTAGCAATGATATTTGTCTCAGCCCCGTATGCAGTTAACGCCAGCCGTGAGGCGTTTGAGGCGATTGATGACCGTCTTGCGTACGCCTCTCGCATCCACGGCGCGAATAAATGGGAGACATTCCGGCGGGTGACTGGTCCGCTTGCTGTTCGTGGCATGGTCACCGGAGGTGTGCTTGCGTGGGCGCGGGCTGTCTCCGAGTTTGGTGCTGTCGCCGTTGTTGCCTACTCTGTCAAATTCTTTTATCCGTTTGCGGGAAAACGCGTCACGACACAACATGCACCCGTCTTCGTGTACAATACATATCTTCAGGGCGGTCTCGAAGAAAGCGGAGCAGTGGCATTCTTACTGTTAGCTGTCTCAGCAGTCATCTTCTTGATTGTCCGCTACCTGACTGACGATGAGGAGACAAGAGGAATGGTATGACCCGTCTCACTGCTGATATCCACGCGACATTCACCGCTGATGGGACAGAGCCATTCACCGTTGATGCCGCAATTGAAGTCGAACCCAATGAGACCTGTGTCATACTCGGTCCGAGTGGAAGCGGCAAGACTCTATTATTGGAGACGATTGCTGGCTTCCATGAACACTCTGGGGTCGTGATGACAAATCAAACCGATATTACCAACCATCCACCAGAGGAACGAGAATTTGGCTTCGTATTTCAAGACTACGCGCTGTTTCCCCACATGACTGTCCGGGGGAATGTTGAGTATGGCACACGGTATCGAGAGTCATCGCGTGATGTCGATACGCTGCTCACAGAACTTGGTGTAAATCATCTCACAGAACGAACTCCACCAACACTGTCAGGCGGAGAAAAACAACGGGTCGCTCTCGCCAGAGCACTGGCAATCCGTCCATCTGTAATGCTTCTTGACGAGCCACTAGCGGCACTTGATGTCCCGACGCAACAGACCCTTCGAGACGACCTTGCCGACGTGCTTGTCGATGTAACTGCGGTGTACGTGACACATAACCGTACGACTGCCCGCGCGATTGCCGACCGAATCGGGGTGATGCAGGATGGAAAGATCGTCCAGCGTGGATCGCCTGAGGACGTCTTCGAGCGCCCACAGTCCCCGATGGTCGCTCGATTCACTGGGGCGAACGTAATTGATCTCTCAGCGGCACCCTCGCTTCGCCGAGTTCTCAACAGCGATATCAAATCTCACACACACTCCGATGGGGGCACTCCGAGTTCGTCCGATCATACTGAAGCCACCGACACAGCAGTTCATGTTGCTATCAGACCCGAGGCGATTACACTTAGCGAGGAAGGGGATATATCTGCGACTGTCGAACGCGTCGTACGTGAGGATACAACAAACCGTGTAACGCTCGCGTTTGATGATGTCACTGTCGAAACGTTCGTTAACTCATCCTCACCGCCGGTTGTTGGCACAGAAATCTCACTCGCGTTCCCACGTGACCGCCTCCATCCCTGCGAGGATCACACGCATCTGAATGGCAAGTGATTCAATCCTTCGATGATCTGATTATTTGCTTCTATCAACCCGAGTATGATTCTTGACTGCGTTGAATATAATTAATGCTGTCCTCATGAGCGTTGGCATCACTGGAGTATTGTCATTTGTTGTCTCACAGTGACTGCTCGTGTGCTCGCGGCAGTATCGTTATTCATATCCAACACACCCAAGCTGGGTTTCTTCCACTGGTCACTGACTCCCGGAGATAAGATGAAGTCCGACAATCCCGATGAGGATCAGACTAATAAATCCGATTCGTCCCACAGTTGCAGGCTCATCAAACAGAACAATCCCCAATGATGCCGTCCCAACAGTGCCGATACCGGTCCAGACGGCATACGCCGTACCTATCGGGAGATCTTGGACTGCTCGCGCCAGTAAAATCATACTGATGATGAGAGCAATACCAGTGCCGAGCGTCGGGAGTGGTTTTGAGAATCCATCTGAATATTCGAGTCCAATTGCCCATCCAATCTCAAACAGTCCAGCCAACACTAACAGAGTCCACGACATCTCAGTAGTCACTCACTGACATAATCAAGATAGCCGTTTGATTTCAATCGGCTCAGAGTCAAGTCGATGTCGATGTCGGATATCGGTATCGAAAGTAACCTCCCTGTCGGTTTGATACTTTCTCTACATTGATCACTGTCATTGGATGTCAACGCAGGATTATGGATCATAAACCCCGAAATGAGTACATCAAAATGTTGGTAATGGCAATAACGATAGACACGGACGAGCGTACGAGGTGGAACACACAATCATATCGATGAACAGCGGTGCTGGCGACAGTCCTATCGACAAAGCTCCCGCTAATGACGCTGTTACTATCCGTCGCAGTCATGGCTTTGTTGATGCACGTCTCACTATTTCAGTGTTATTGTGTAGCTCTCAAGAGTATCATGAGCGCCCAACGCGACATATATCTCGGCATACTATCACTTTCGTCACATGAGTTCCGAACCGCAACCAAGCACGCCCGCAGTTGATACGGAGCGGGCTCTTCTTGCGAGCGTGGTGTTTGCCGTTCTGTTCCTCCAGTTGTTGGTCTACCCGGGGGTTGACACGTTGGTGACTGCGCTGGGTGCTCCTGGCGTTCTCGGGGGGAGCACGTGGTTCCTAGCAGCCGAGCTGGGGGCATCGGTTCTGTTCGTCTGGGTTTGGGGAGTGATGAGCGATGCGAGGGGAGTTCGGGTGCCATTATTGCGAGTCGGTGCACTCCTTGCAGCGGCGAGCTATGGCGGGTTGGCTATCTTCCCACAGGTGACGGGATTCTCATTTTCGGGTGCATTAGTGATCCGCGCCATTCAGGGAGCGGCCACTATCGGGGTGTTGTCGCTCGCGATGACGATGCTAATGGATCTACCAGGTGGGCACGGTCAAAACATGGGCGCTGCCGGCATTGCCATTGGCTCGGGCACTGCGCTGGGGGCACCAATCGGCGGGTTGCTGTATGGACAGGGACCGTTTGTTCCGCTGGCGACAGCGGCGGTGCTTGCGCTGGGTATCGCGTTGCTGTCGACACAACTTGTCGACCGCATTCCAACGTCTGGGAATCAGAGCCGACAGAGCTCAAAGCCTCTCACGAGCACTGTTAATCGCATTCGCGCAACGCCAGGGCTGATTGTCCCGTATGCCTTCGGCTTTATCGATCGGTTATCCGCTGGCGTGTTCGCACTGGCGGGAACGCTTTACTTCCGGACGGTGTTTAATCTATCACCCGCTGCGACGGGAGCGATGCTGTTTTTATTTTTCGGACCGTTCGCGCTCTTCCAGTATCCGTTTGGTGCGCTGTCGGACCGGCTTGGTCGGACGTTCCCGATTGTGTTTGGCTCGATTGGCTATGGGCTCAGCGTAATCGCGGTGGGACTAGCACCGACAGTGGCGATTGTCGGCGTTGCGATGGTGGCGGTTGGTATTGTCGGCGCGCTCATGTCCCCGGCGACAATGGCGCTGGTGACCGATCTCGCGAGCGAAGGTGACCGTGGTGTCGCGATGGCTGGGTTCAATGCTACCGGCAGTATCGGGTTTCTCGCTGGGGTGGTACTCGCCGGGACCGTCGCCGACGCGACTGGATTCACCACGGTGTTTGTCCTCGCTGGCGCGATTGAAGTCACACTTGCCGCGATAGCTGCTCCGGCTGTGTTTCGGCTCGCCCCGCCGCGCACCGAAAAGCAATCATAGCCCTGGGATGGATACTCATTCAGTAGTGTTGATTCTCGCCAGCCCCGACGTCGGTGATGGATACGTATGGGTGAATCGTGAGTCCATACGTGCCTCGAGGGCAAAAACTAAGATTTTTTAGGTTGACCTAAAAATATGGGCATCAAGCAACTCCCTCCAATGAGCGAAGACGACTCCCCCGATACATTTCAGAGAGCATCGAAGACGCATTTTTCGACCAGTTCGAGCCTGCGGACGGTGGAATCACTAGATTATGAAGACCAACGAGGCGCGTTCAGGTCTCTTCACCAACCCAGGATGATCGAGGATCCGGTAAGATGACTCAACACACGATGATTAGCTCACGCGCGACAAGGAGGGAGAGACCACATCAGCAGTATCAACCGAGCGGTCCAAGGGAGACCTGATACAATGGTTGGCACGACATCGGTCGAGGTAAGAGAGCATATTAAGACTCTGAGTGTCACAGACGGTGAGTTCCTCATCCGGTGTGGTCGAACGGGTGATCAGCCCGTGCCGGTTTGTGGGCTTCGATTCGAGAAACGATCAACTGCTCAAAGCGCCGCCCATGCAGCGAGACAGTACCGAACGGCACTTCGACAGTACGACCCACAACTGCCTTACTATGACCTGATTGTCTGTCAGGAAACAACAGGCATACTCAAACAAAGACCGAAAGCATGTTCGCTGGCAGAACCCCAGACGACACGGACACTTTTTGATCGCATGTTGAATCACGAACGGGACAAACCACACAGTCGCCTCGTTGAGTTCTGTCACACCGCAGCAGCAGCCATCCTCGAGACGTTTTCAGAGGGCGGGCACGATACCGTCGAGAGCACCGTCGTGGATACGCACTTCAACTTCGCCGAGACTGTTGATGACCCCGATGAACTCTGTCTGTGCCTGCTGGAGAGTATGTCCAGTGAACTTGATCAACACCTCTTCAACGCAGACCAAACTGAGATTATCGTCGACGCCGCAGCGCGACTTGAGCTACCTGTTGAGGGTCAGAGTTCTCTCGACACGACGCTTGCCAGTGTTAAGCGACAGGGAGTCATTGGAGAGTACACACGCTCGCCGAAATTGACCGTCATCGATACTGACGGCAGTATCGGAACCGCCATGATTCAGGTCTCAGGGGACGCACTCTCAGCACGAAATGGTCAACTCCCTGTGCTACCGCTGACCCTCGAACTCTGTCGCCACCGCACAGAACGACTTCCTCAACCAGTCTGGGTGACCGCTATGGACGACAGCTGGCAACTCATGTTCGCCCTCACGAACAAAGGAGATCAGAGCGGAATTATGCGCGCTCCAATTGATGGGGTGATCTGAGATGACCGTTGAGACAAATGTCAATATCAATATCAATTCAAGCAAGCACAAGCTCGCGTTCGCGCTGAAGAGGCGGTCACCAGCGACAAGTTGGATGCGTATGAAACATTCATCCGCCGGGTGCAGGGGCTCGAGACTGATCAGACATCGACATCAGTTGCTGGCGTCACAGCAGCGGGTGGAACCACCCATGTTTCTGCAGACACATATAGTGTCGATGGCTGTCGGACAGTGCGAACGGCGTTTACTGAGACAATTCACCCCCACATTATCGCTGATTCCGACGAAACCGAATCCCTACTGGAAACAATCTCCGAAGAACTCACTGACGCGATTGCCGTTGCACTCGCACCAACGACAGAGGTATTATTCACCGCTGATATCAAACAGATTGTGCTCGCCGAAGCCCAGTCCCGCCGGTCGGAAACAGCGGTGTTACAATAGGCGCTTGCTTGTGAAAAAACTCACCTTGCTGGTGTGACTGTGGTGGTTGATGATATTATTGCATGGATTGATGACGTGAACGAGACGCCGTTGACCGAGCTTGATTTTGATGCGTTGAAACAGCGACATGAGACCCTGACAGGTCACCGTGACTGCTGTGAGGACGTGGCTCATGACCGGCAGACGTTCCTCCAGGAGACGACAAACGACTGCATTGATGCTGGTATCCGACATCGAAGCCTCATCCCATATCTCTATCAGGACTTCCCGGTTGACCATCCGGTCTTGGCAACAATCACAACGCTCAATCAACTATGTCGAAGTTGCCAACGGACTGTCAGAGATCATCTGGTTCGGAGGGTCTGAAGGATGATTGACATCCTCCTCCGCGTGAACTCGGAGGAATCCCACGGCGCCGCACCGCTGGGTTGGGATATCAGGGTTTGCAGTCTACCACCTCTATCCGAGGTTGGAATCCTCGGGAGAGGTCGTAAAGGGAGACTCCGGGCTGTGCCAACTAACCGCAGCCGGGACTCCTATCGCCACCCAAATCGGGTGCAGACTCAGAGTTACTTTCGTTGTTGATGTCGAGACGGATGTTCTCCGCCCCATTCACGTCAGCGTTGAACGCATCGTCGTGTTCTTCACACACGTACACACGCCACGCTCAACACGCTGACTCTCGTCTTTTCTCCCACAGACACAACACGTTTTGCTTGTGTCGCGCTCTGACACTTCGACAACTTCGATTCCCTCAACCTTCGCTTTGTATTCGAGGATGTTCGGGAACCTATCGAACGCCCACCCGTGCAAATCGAGGTTTCCGTGGCGACCCCAGTTTTTCGAGTTACCGTTTTCGTCCTCTCGAACACCCGAGAGCTTCCCGATGTGAATGCGCCCAACACCGTTTTCGATACATCGCTCAACGATGTGTGTCGCGAGGCTGTGGAAGAAGTGGGTTCGACGCTCTGACCACTTCGCATGGAGTCGCGTGGCTTCTTCACCACCAGAGTCATCACACTTTTTGATTTCTTTCGGGAAGTAGTAGCCATCTTGTTTGAGGCGGTTGCCGGGGTAGAGGTCGGCTTCCTCGGTACTGTACGCGACGGCGGCGAAGTTGCAGATACCGAACCGAGATCGATACCAGCAGTCTCGGTGCCGGGTGGGTCGGGAGTTTCGATTTCGTGCTTGCAGACGAGGTGAAGCTCCCACCGCTGTTTGGCCTTGTCGTAGACTGTTCGAACCTGTTGGAGGTTCTCGACGGTGACACCGGGTGCGGTTTCGTACTCAATAAGGATGTATTCCCACGCTTTCGGGTGTTGTTTGTGATTTGCTCCCTTCGAGAGTCGAACGCGGTTGTTCTTGATGTCATGTTTGATGCCGTTCTGCTTCCACGTGACTGTTGAACGAGGGTGTTCTTCGTGGACGCGGTGGCCGTCTCGGTCGGAGTAGTTTTGTTTGCGGTAGCCGGGCGGATTGTCCCTGTCATCATCACTGGAGTACCACGAGTTGAAGGCTTCAGCGAGTTCCTCAAGAACGCGCTGACTGGATTGGATTGACTGTGCAGTCCCTTGGAGTTGTTGTGAGTCTTCAACTCGGTTTTGAGGTCGCTGTGGTCGGGTATCTCGCCCGTGGCTTCCCACTGTTGTCGAGAGTGGTAGTTGGCGACGTCGTGAGACTATGTCTCACGGGCTCTCAGACGGAGTCTGAGAACGTTCCAGAGTTTCGATGCACTCCACCCGTGCCGGTCAAGCGATTCCTCTACCTGTGCGTGGTTGAGGATTTTCACTCGATGGGTTCGGTGGACTTCGAGCATTCTGAACGTCTGTATAATAATTTATACTCAATTCAGTATTAACATTTGGTGTTTGAGAACGGTGGAATATCCCGTCCAGCTATCGGCGGTGGTTGCCGAGGAGTTGTCGGATTCATCCCGCGGCTGAAGACGCGGGTATTCTCCTCGAATTCTATAAAGGCTATTCTCCTGGCGACGTTTCGGTTCAAGCGAGAATCCACGCTGAGCCGGAATCACGCCCGCTTGCCGACGGAGAACTCAATTACAGTAGATAACATATCTTATACATAATACTTATTCTATCGCTCACGAGAGGTAAATAGACAGTACAGTACAGTACAGTACTGCGCTTGACAGCGTATGTATAGTCATTGGATATTACCAACTCATATTCGAATGACAGGTCTTAGTGATCTCTCTGGATTCGAGTTCGAGGACAACTAAAGCCGCGTTTAGCTTGTATCGAGATGGACCGTAAGAACTGGGACATCAACGGTACGAACGACTCGTTCTGTCGTGCTACCCAAAAGTGCGTGCTCAAGCCCGGTCCGACCATGCGTCCCCATGACCACGAGATCGGTATTGGCTTCGTCGATGTACTCACGAATGACGTCATGTGGAACGCCGAGTCGAATCGCCTCAGTTGTTGGGATTTCTCTTTTTTCGGCTTGTCTCAGAACTGGCGTCGTCGGTCTCTCACCTGATTGATCAATCACCTGAATGACCTCATCACGGTCCATTCCCGTGCTGAGGGGACTCATTCGAACATCGATTACATACAGAACATGTAGTGTTGCGTCGTATGTTCTCGCGATAGTAACTGCGTGTTCAGTTGCCGCGTTCGCTCCCTCACTACCGTCCGTGGACACGAGAATTGTGTCGTACATTTGTCTTGCTGTTTGCTACTGGTTGCTAATAGTTCCTCAAGCCACTCCCGCGTCATGATAAGCTAACAATTCAGTGACTTATCTATGTATCTCCGTAATGAACACCCATCAGGAGCCAGCGACCACCAATCGAACCATGGAGTTGTCAGTCGACTCTCATTCTATCATGAGGGATATCAGATATCATATCAGTTTAGAGATAGGCGGTAATCATATCTCGCCTTCACAGTCAGTTCGACAGGAACAGGCTCTATGAGAGCGACAAGTGATAGGTAATCCTCGTGATCCGGGGTCATCATCTCGAAGTTCGTTTATTTAAACCCGTCGTCAGAGTTGATGGATCACCCGCTGACCACATAATCGCTTTGTCAGCGGGTTGGTCATCCCAGAAACCCGGTTGGTTAAGATTCGCGAACGCTTTCAGCAGCCTCAACCATGTTCTTGAGTGATGGTTCCACCTCGACCCACCGACGTGTTTTGAGACCACAGTCCGGGTTAACCCACATTTGGTCCCGATCGAGCACCTCAAGACCGCTGTGAATGAGCTCCTCCATTTCGCTGACCGATGGGACCTGTGGCGAGTGGATATCATAGACACCCGGTCCAATGTTGTTTGGATAATCAAGCTCATCAAAGGAGTCGAGAAGCTCCATCTTCGAACGGGACGCCTCAATAGATATCACGTCTGCATCCATCTCGACGATTGCATCGATAATGTCGGTAAATTCCGCGTAGCACATATGGGTATGAATCTGGGTTTCGTCCGCAACTCCACAGGAGGCAAGCCGGAAGCACTCCACTGCCCAGTCAAGATACTCAGCCCACTGGCTTTCGCGCAATGGGAGCCCCTCGCGGAAGGCGGGTTCGTCAATTTGAATCGTCTGAATCCCGGCGTCTTCAAGATCACAGACCTCATCACGGATTGCAAGCGCAATCTGACGGCATGTCTCCGCACGGGTCTGGTCGTCGCGCACGAATGACCACTGGAGGATTGTGACTGGACCAGTGAGCATCCCCTTAACCAGTTCGTCGGTCTGCTCATCGGCATAAGACAGCCAGCGTACAGTCATTGGCTCCGGACGACTTACGTCACCTGCGATGATGGGCGGACGCACGCAGCGAGTGCCATAACTTTGAACCCACGCGTTCTCGGTGAAAATGAACCCGTCGAGTTGACGCCCGAAGTACTCTACCATATCACCCCGCTCGCTCTCACCGTGGACGAGCACATCGAGCCCAATCTCCTCCTGTCGCTCGATTGTTTCGGCGATTTGCTCCTCAATGAATGTCTCATACTCAAATTGAGAAATCTCTTCGTTTTTATATGCTGCCCGCATCTCTCGCATCTCATCAGTCTGTGGGAACGAGCCGATGGTTGTTGTCGGTAGTTCCGGCAGGTCAAACGTCTCGCGCTGGATCTCTCGCCGTGTGTCGTGGCTGGAATCGCGTCGTGTCATTGCATCGTCGATACCGTCCACGCGCTCCTGGACGTCCGGGTCATTAATCCAGTCGGATTCAGCTCGATCCTTGAGTGCTCGGCGGCTCCGCTCGAAGAGAGCCTCCGTTCCTGTTGTATTACCGTCCGCACGGTCGGCTAATGCCACGATTTCCTCAATCTTCCCTGTCGCGAACGAAAACCATAGTTTCGTATCGTCGTCAAGACCTGGCTCAGCGTCAAGATCGGTCGGCACATGGAGTAACGAACACGATGGTCCAAGGATCACTCGATTAGAACCAAGAGCGTCGACAGCCGTCTGTACCGTCTCCAACAAAGTATCAAGATCTGCTCGCCATACATTACGACCATCTACAAGACCAAGCGAGAGACTCAATTCGTCGGGGACGCCGTACTCAAGCGCGTCATCAAGTTGCCCCTCACCCCGATCAAGGTCAAGATGAAGCGAATCAACTGGGAGATCTAAAGCAGTCGGGAGATTGTCACCGAGTGACTCGAAGTACGTTGCAAGGTGAATATCAAGATCGGTGGCGTCAGCAAGGACCTCATATGCCTCAGTGTAGGCCGCCCGTTCTTCGCTGTCAAGATCGAACACAAGAGCCGGCTCATCGATCTGGACTGCCTGCGCCCCGGCGTCAGCAAGTCGCTGTAGTGCCTCAGTGTATACCGGAAGTAACTCTTCAAGCAGATCAAGCGAATCAAGATCCTCCGCTTGCGTCTTAGCAAGGAACAAAAATGACACTGGTCCAACGAGGACAGGGCGCGTATCAATCCCCATTGCTTTGGCCTCTTTGTACTCATCAATCACCTTCGTTGAGGAAAGAGAGAATTCCGTGTCGTGGGACAGTTCCGGAACGAGATAATGATAATTCGTATTGAACCACTTGGTCATCTCCATTGCCTGCACGCCGGTGGTCTCTCCCTCCAGGTCTTTTTCTTGGATTCCACGAGCCATCGAAAAGTAGGTATCGATATCGATCGTGTCGCCATCCCAAGGGAACCGATCAGGAACCGCACCCACCATCGCGCAGGTGTCGAGTACCTGGTCGTAATATGAAAAATCATTACTGGGAACAAAATCAAGACCGAGTTCGTCTTGTTTCCGCCAGTGTCTCTCGCGCAGGTCCGCCCCTTCCGCGAGGAGCTCCTCCTTTGAGCGGTCACCATTCCAATACTCCTCGACCGCCCGCTTAAGCTCGCGGTGTGCGCCGATTCGTGGGAATCCCAAATTCGCTGTCGTCGTCATATATGTTTAGTAGTGATTATGTCGGAAGAGTTCATGCATCGCATCAATATCTGACGGTTATGACCAATTCCATGCGCTGAGAGTGTTTGTGGCTCAGAATCTTTCAGCGGGACCAACGATCTGGTGGGCATAATCGCAACTGAAACAATAGTCCTGAAGCCTATCGGTTGCACCGTGGGCGCGTGCACCGCAATCGATTGTTCGGTAGCGTCGAGACAGACCTTTGATGCCGACCGTGACCGTATCCGTATCCGTATCTGTATGGAACAAGATTGAGCGTGTTGACGGTGATGTCTCGATTCTTGAAGAACATCGAGCCGATCTACTCGAAGAGCTTCGAGAGGTCGTCTGTGGCGAAGAATGAGCGAGGAACCGCGCGAGTACGACCGCGAGTACACGACGCGGGCAGGACGACCGTCCGGCGACGACTCGGCTACTCGCATGACCACGGCGAGGTGACGCGGTTCGTGGTGCAACTGGAATACCTGTACGAGGGCGAGTGGACGCCAGCCGTCCGCTACGATCACGACCCGGCGAGTATGCACGGCCACGATGTCACCGACGAAGGACTGCACATCGATGTGTACCGCGACGGCGAAAAATACCGCCAAGAGTACGTTGCACCGCCGATGCCGGCAGGCGTCGCACTCGACTTCGCCGAAGACCATTTAGCGGAGAACACCCAACGATTCACAAGGAGATTCGAAGAATAGCACGAAATCAGGAACCAGTGAGCGAGGAAGAGATCGAGGCGCTCCGGGAGGAGATGGATGAACAGCGTGAGGACATCCGCGAGGCGCTGGCCGAAGACCTCGGTGGAGAGCCCGAGGACTACGACGCCGAAGAGTATCTCAACGACCGCGCTGGCGAGCCCGTGGCCGACGGCGGCGAGTAACCACCCCCGAACAAAGAAGATCGAATTAGCAACAGGAACGAGATTCGAAACATGGCACAACGTGAACGAGACCGACCAATGACCGAGGAAGAAATTGAGGACGTAGCCGAGGCAGCCGACGAGTTCGGTGAGCGAATGGTCGAAGCTCTCGCGGAGGAGACAAGCCCCGATCCCGACGAGTTCGACATCGACTCCGACGACTACGAGTTTCTCGACCCCGACGCCTGAGAGCGGGGACAGTTTTTGCTGGCGGTGTTTGACCGGGGTAATTTAAAAGGCGTCAGGGACATCTACGGGTAGTGGACGAAAATCCCGGCTTCGATCCCGAGAAAACGGAATACGGTGTCAATCCGGGAGCGGGAGATGAGGATCCAGACAAGTCCCGACTTCCTCGAATCAAAGCCATCGAGGAGCATCTCAAAGAGCGATACGAGCTGATCCACGGTGATTTCGACTTTGGCGAGATTCCCCGTCACGACAACGGTGTGTGGATCACTAGCAACGACCGAGCGTATTAGAACCTGAAGCACCAGCTTCTCGGCGCGCTCATCGAACACGACGACCTGGCCGCTGCTGTCGGGGAGTTAGATTTCTTGGCGATACACGGTGGCGTGTTCGATATGACCGCGTGAGCAGACATGTCTAGTTGCATAGCGATTACTCCATTAGAAGGTCTGAATCCTCAGCGGGATGTTCGTCAGTCCCTGCTGGCAAGCACATTCCGACGCATGACACGGTGGAGAGGTTCTCATGTATATGTATATGTATAATCCTGCTGTCTCGTCGTGCGCATCAAATATCACCAGTGTGTATTGTGATTCCGAACGAGTCAGATGAACTCGGAGTTCTGTGGACCGTTCGTAATGTGAATCTCGAATGGCTGTGTACTGACACCGTCTTGTTCAACGAGGTGCCAATAGGTCTTTGCCATCTCGTCGGGATCAAGTATCGTCTCATCCTCCCGGTCGGGAAGCTGGTCACGAACACCCGGGGTGTCGATCTGCCCGTCGATGACAACATGCGCGACGTGAATCCCCTCGGGACCGAACTCTTGGGCGATATCCATTGCCATTCCGCGGGCAGCGAACTTCGCGGCTGTGAATCCGATTGCGCCGCCGAGGCTTCGTACTGCAGAGGTCGCGCCTGTAAAGATGATTGTCCCGCCGCCCGTCTCAAGCATGTCGCTGACGGCTTCCTGCGAGCAGATGAATGCACCTCGCCCGTTGACCGCCCATGCTTGTTCGAATTCCTCAACATCCATCTCCATGAGCCCCTTCCATGAGGCGGCACTAGCATGATTCACGAGGACATTGACCGATCCAAGTTCATCGCGAACTGTCTCAAACCCGTCTCGAATCTGATCCACGTCGGTGAGATCAGTCTGGACGGCGAGCCCCGCACCAGGGTCCGGAAGATCGGCTGCGAGTTCTTCGATGTAATCCTCAGACCGAGCAAAGAGCGCGATCTGACAGCCCTCGGCTGCGAATGTTCGTGCGAGCGATTCACCGAGTCCTGGACCGACACCCGCGATGACTGCTGTGCGAGTCATATCTCGGCCTATGAGCTAGATCAAAAAAGCCGTGATGACGAATCACTCATTAATCGGTCCACAATGGGCAGTGAATACACTGCTTTCGCCGATGTCGATAAGTGTGTGTTGAGTGGTTCCTGAATTGCGAGCATATTGAGGATCCGTGCTTGAACGTTACTTTCGGTCCTTTGCCCTCTTGGGCTTGGCGGTCACGGTTTCATGTGTCGATGCGTCAGATTTAATCCTACCATTCACTCGCAAAAAGAGGGAGACACGGCAGTTAGAATACACTCTTTCCAACAACGCTAGTGCCGATTCAATACCAGTATTCATCAATCCTGCCACGATCATTTATGTCAAAAAATGATAAAGACGACGTGGATGACATAGAAGCAATTCACTGTCAGATCCGAGTTGTTCTGTGCTGAGACTCTCAAGTAATGTCGATATCGGGGCAATAGCGTCGAGAACACCGAGTATCCCTTACCAGGGATTGGTTCAGTCTGTTCATCTCTCGCGGTCCCGACAGCTCAGTTCCTTATTATCTTGCTATCGATTATTATCATTATTTATTATCTATTAGATTCTCTTTGAGTACAGCACTATCCGTCACTTTGTCGAGGATGATTCGGTCAACTATCTAGTGCTCGTCTGAAAAAAAATACTCGAGTGGTATATGCGTCCTGTAGTGGGACCCTTTCAGCGTGAACATCGTGTTTTCGTTTCGGTAGCCGACGGGAATCGTCAATCAGCGTCCAGTCCACTCGGGGGTGGATCTGGTTATCCCTCGATCAGATACTCAAAGTTATAAAAAAGGGATGCCGGATACGAACACACATCGAACATCGAACACCGAACACAGACGTATGTACTTGGAACCCCGTCTGATCTCAATGCAATGCCAGTCGAATCCGAGCCCTCCCGTCGACTGAGTCGCCGCCAAACGATGATAGCCGGGTTATAACGAAATCTCGGTCCCGTTGCCTGCCTCAACCGCCTGCTGATAAATCATCTCGCCCGCTGCGGCATCTAATGTTGCGGATCCGACACTCATGACGGTCAGTATTTCGTCCGGTGAGTCCCGGACGTATCCGTTCGTGAGTGGGACGCCAAGTTCGACCATGTCATCAGTGGTAAGATCAGTTGCGAGGATATCTCCGGTTTCGGCGACCTCCTCGGGCACGTCGGCGAACGTCTGTTTGGCGCGTTCAAGAACACGGGGATTGAGTTCCTGCATCTCCGCGGTGAATGCACCAACGGCAACGACGAGAGATCCTGCACCGAGCGCGTCGGGTGGAAAGACAGGATTGGTCGCCGTCGTCGCCGTCACGACTACGTCGGCACCTGCGACAGCCTTCCGAGGCGTGTCGACCGCGCGCGCTGGAATTCCTTTTTTCATCAGATCTGCGGCACATGCCTCCCGCGAGTCACTCGGTGAGTAGATTCGCACATCTGAAAGCGCCGTGACGGTCTCGATTGCGCGGGTCTGCCAGCGTGCTTGTGCACCTGCGCCTATCATCCCAAGCGTGAGACCATCATCGTCTGATTCCGGCGCAAGTGCCCGGACTGAGACTGCCCCGATACAGCCGGTCCGAGCATTCGTGATTGTCGTCCCTGCCATGAACGCCCTTGGGAGACCTGTCCGAGCCTCTGTAAGCACAACCTGAGCGTTGATCGTCGGAAGATCTCGCTTTGCGTTCTCGTTATGAACACCGACAAGTTTTGTCGCGTAGTGGTCCGCACCATAGATGTACGCCGGCATCGCAATCCCAGTTCCGGTTGGTTCGTCACCGTCGAGACCCGCGCCAACTGTGAAATGTGGTCGCCGTGGTCGTTCGACCTCGCCGGCAGCCTGTTTGCTCAATGCATCGTCCACGACGTCAACGAGTGTCGCAAGATCAAGGCTTTTGTTGACTTCCTCTGCGGAAAGCACAAGTACCATGACTGGGGCGTAGGTTCCCGATAACTTATGATACTTGTCAGCTAGCCACACAGCGTCTCTTCTCCAAGTCGTCATCATCTTGTCGGCAGTCCTGAAACGGACTCAGTATCAACAGTTCGGTTTGATCCCAGTCGTATGAGTGATGAGACATTCAACGACACCAATTTGTTGTGTGCCCACATCCGTGAGAATCACTACGCCACAGAGGGAATCTGTCTCGGTCACGAGACTGATTTTTCAGACATCATAACTATCAGAGAGTCTACGGGTGTCTCACATGAATCGCCGCGAATTATCGTCCAATGGGTAATGGGTCAACAGTGCTTGCAGTCGGCACTATCACATCATTTGTAGGGTGTGGCGGTGCAAAAAAAAGTAAGCCTGATTCTGTTGCCATTTGTATCTCTGGGATGGGTGAATGGCTCGGATCAATTCGCGGCGCTCGTGGCTTTCGTTCACTCGCTCGTTGAGACAAGGAGACCTACGCTCTCCGGCAGGTACCACATATAGTCTCTCCAAATTTACAACGATAGCTCTCCCCGCCCAAAGCTGATCGTGGTGATCGGTACTAACGGACATATCAAAAAGCCAACGACATCAGCTGAGCTCGGCGTTATATCAATCTCACAGTCGTTCAATTAAATGCAAAATAGTTCGAGTTTATCTCTTCATCCGTGTGGATGTGAGTGAAGATACCGATGTATTCCACAGTAGTAGATAGCATTCGTTTGCGAGAGCCAGAAGCGCAGCAGCGCAGCATATATACCTCCGCTATATCATGCGTCGCACCCAACTCAGCAGTCAGAATACAAGATGTATATCCAAATCAAACGTACAACAGCGGGATCATCACTGCTACCCCAGCAATGATTCCTCCTGCGAGTGCACGGTAGCCGCCGTGTTCAAGATCAGCACCGGTTTCGAGAGCTTCAGGAATAAATTCGGTGACGACTAAATATATCATTGCACCTGCAGCAAACCCAAACCCAAACGGAAGGAATGACTCAGCCCAGGTAACGAAAGCAAAGGCGATAACAGCACCAATCGGCTGTGGAAGACTCGAAAATACCGCTGCACCGACCATCCGCCATTTTGAGAGTCCCATCGCTCGCATCGGAATAGCGATTGCAGTCCCCTCAGGAATGTTGTGAATTGATATTGCCACCGTCATGAAGACAGCCAATAATGGGATGGCAACACCGAATACATCTATTCCGCCGTCAAATCCGATTTCGGCGAATGAGACGCCGACAGCCACACCTTCGGGGAAACTGTGAACAGTCAAGATACCGAGGATTAATACTAACATCTTTAAATCCCCGTCAGCAAACGCTTTGGCTTCCAAGCGGTGGTCGTTGTACTCCTGTGATTCGGTGCTTGGCGTTGCCCCCGGTCCACCATCAGTACCAATATCCGGAGTGGGGTCGGTTTGTTCGTTGCTCCTGTCGGAAGTATAGTTGGTATCTCCATGACCGCTCTCATCAGGACCGTTTGCGTTGATATCAATTCGGTTGAGCACCCGACCTGAACCCTCAACTAATGCAGCCCCAATCAACAGACCAGTCAGCATCAATACCGGAAATCCACCGGTGGCGTACTGCATTCCCTCATTAATGAGACCGAACAATGACGCTGCGACCATGATTCCGGAGGCAACGCCCCAGAGTCCAACATTCCATCGGTCGCTGAACTCCTCTCTAAAAAAGAACGGAATCGCCCCCAATCCCGTCGCCAACGCGGTTGCGAGACCGGCAACAAACACAAGCGCGAGATGGGTTAGGACTACCATATCAACTCGTGCTTTCTCTATCATAAAGAATTTTTGTATATTCAGGTTAATTTTTTGGATAGCCTAAACCTGAAATGTGATGTTTGTTCACTGTGTCGAGACTTGATAGGTTACCAACTAAGGACATTCACAAGAGACAGGGTATGTACCTCTCTCAATAACCGCGTCCTCCAAGACATACGCAGCGGATAAACAGAAAACGAAAAATCGTTGAGAAGCCATTACCAGCGAGGGGGGTCGCCCAAAACGGGTCTGGATGATCCAACTAGTCCCTACTTGACATCCTCCTCCGCGTTCACGCGGAGGAATCCCACGGCACCGCACCGCTGCGTTGGGAATGTCAGGTTTAGACGACTACCAAGCCACCACACCGTTCGAATCGGTATGGAGCCGGTCGTGGGCAGTCTCTTGGGAGTGCCACATCTCAGCCCCCGGTACTCCTATCCATTATCATGTTCGGGCTCCCGAAGTTGTTTGTGCCTTGGGGAGTCCGGCAGATTTCGACGGACACGGACTCGGAGTTACTTTGTGTGGTGTTTGCCCGGTGCTTGTTGTTTGATTCCCACAGAGGGCACACCCTGTTTCCAGAGTGGGCGGACACTCGAACCGCCAGTTTTCGGGCGCTCGGCCACACTGAGTTCGTAACCAGTGCGCCGACACTATCATCTGTGCCATTTTGGAATCAAAAGGTGTGGGAATTGCCGCTGTGACGGTGCGTATCCACAGCCTCAGTGGGATTGCACCTGCTCCACATATAATCAAGCATGACACTGGAGCTATCTATGGGTGCCGGAGCGACAATTATTATCTCTTATATCGCCATCGGAACGATCTCAATGCTGCGTTCTTTCTCTGTGACGAGTTCACCCGGCTCGGTTTAACCCACGCCTTGCTCGGTGATACGCGGCTCGTCACAACGCCAACACTCTTTTTGATGCCATTCGAACTGAATAGCCATGAATTTCCGATACACGGCTGCTCCTCGATATGATTAGCCACGCCCATAGCGAGGGTGCGAACAGCTACGTGCAACGGAGCCACTCGTTGTTCGGAGAACCCTGCAATCGACGCTATCGCTGTCTGTTTAGTATATATCTATCTGTCTCAGTTCATTCATCAATATCAGTCGGTGTCAATATAACCACTGTTCCTATCCGAACCCACACTCAGACTGAGTTCACCTGGAACGCCCGGTGACGCGTTCCGCTTCGGATACAAAAGTTAAATTGCCAACAACTGATATGGAGCCAACTGTGAAACTGTCTCGTTGCCCCGGTATTCGTAGACCAATTTAATTCGCACGACGGAGATAAACTACCTCTTCTATCACCTCTCTTTCATGCTCGAAGTCGACCCCAAAGAGCCGATTTCGGAATCACCATCTACCGCAATTACTGAGGTGGTAAGCTCGCGGCAGCCGAAACTACGAACTAACTCGACACCCTTCTTCAGAACTAAGATCGGGACATCACGAGACTGGGTTAGAATCCGAATTGGGATCGGCTATTGACGTTGAATCATCATCTGTGTCTTCATTGCTCTTAGCATTCTCAGAATCACAGTCACCGTGATAATCATAGACGTCACGTGCATGCGCTGGCGTGAGCTTCCCGGCATCAAGATCACGTGTTATTGCCTCTCTTTCACGATCAGTCGGAGCACCATATCCACCACCACCAGGCGTCCGGATGCTGACAATACTTCCCGCAGGTAATGTCCGTGTTAGCTTTTGATCAAGAGTAACTGACTCACCATCTGGAAGGTTGAGAATCGCCGCTCCAGTGTCACCTGGGTTACCACCAGTGAGTCCATATGGGCGATGATCATGCCGATCAGCAAGTAAACTGAACGTTGCCTCATGATCGCGTATTTGAATATCACGACGAAGCCCTAATCCACCACGATACTCGCCAGCGCCGCCTGAGTCTGGGCGAAGTGAGTACTGCATCACACGAAGTGGATATGCTATTTCAAGCACTTCCGCAGGCGTGTTTAATGTATTCGACATATGAACATGGACGCCATCAAGCCCATCTTTGCCGGCACGACCACCAAATCCACCACCTTGGGTCTCATAGAAGGTGTACTGATCTCCGTTTCGGGGGTCGGTCCCACCAAAGGTGACATTATTCATTGTCCCCTGTGACCCAGCAACAATCCGCTCAGGTGTCACCTCACCGAAGGCACCAAGCACTACGTCTGTAATTCGCTGAGATGTCTCAAGATTCCCGCCAACAACAGCTGCTGGTGGGTCGGGATTAACAACAGTTCCAGATGGTGTCTCAATAGTGATAGGTCGATAACAACCGTGATTTGGTGGAATATCCGGGTCAGTGAGACAGCGAATAGCATAATATGTTGCTGAGGTCGTCACTGCCCGCACAGCATTAATTGGACCATCTGTCTGTTCGGCTGTTCCAGTAAAGTCAACATGTACCGTATCAGCTTCAATGGTCACTGTCACGGTAATTGTAATCGCTTTATTCCCAGCCCCATCACTGTCAAGCACGTCGGAAAACGAGTATTCGCCATCCGGTAGCGACTCAATCTCGGTGCGCATTCGACGCTCAGAGTAGTTTTTGATTGCGTCAGTCGCTGCGAAGAATGTATCAAAGTCATACCGATTGGCAAGTTCCTGAAATCGTCGTCGACCTGTTTCGTTTGCTGCTTTTTGGGCACGAAGGTCTCCCTGTCGCTCATCAGGCGTTCTGACATTCGTTAAAATAAGCTCAAATACATCCGTATTCTGCTCACCCGCTTCAAATAGTTTTACCGGAGGGATTCGAAGCCCTTCCTGATAGATTTCTGTTGAATCTGCGGCGACACTCCCAGCGTACGCACCGCCAATGTCGGCATGATGTGCCCGATTTGCCGCGAATCCGATCAGCTCATCGCTGTTATCAGTATCTGGATCTGTCTCGGTGTTCGTATCACTGTATATTGGGCTGATAAGTGTGAGATCCGGAAGATGAGCACCCCCCGCAAAGGGATCATTGACCGCAATAGCATCACCTGGATTCAGTTCAGATGGTGGGAATTGCTCGATTGCAGCACGAACTGAAAACGGCATTGCGCCAAGATGCACGGGAATTGTCTCTGCCTGTGCAATCATTTGCGCATCACGGTCAAACAATGCACACGAGCAATCCTGTCGCTCTTTGATATTTGGAGAATAACTCGTTCGAATAAGTGTTGCATTCATTTCCTCGCACACAGCCGCTGCTGCGTTGCGTGTTACCTCAAGTGTAATCGGGTCAACGTCATCATCAGTCTCTATGTTGGTGTTGTTATTATCGTTACTGTCGGCGTTTGCGTTGGTGTTCATATCTGTTTCTGAAGTTATTATTCTCACCCTATATTACTGTCACCCGAATCTGATGGGAGTACCGGATGAGCCCTCGCATATAGTTCATGGATTTATTTCGATGATGAGACTTCCATATGCATCAACCTCTGCGGTCTGCTCTGGACGAACAACGGTTGTACTCTGGGCATCATCGATAATTGCCGGACCAGTGAATGTACTTTCAGGGGGGAGTTGTGATCGGTCATACACCGGTGTTTCGCGCTGTTGACCATCGAACCAGACCGATCGGGTCTCGATAACAGCATCACTCACAGCAGTGTTTGTCTCTGGGGTGGTCATCGTGAGATCTGGCTCAGCAGTGCTTCCGCGAGCGCGCGTTCGAACGGTGACGAGTTCAAGCGGTTTTGTTTTATCGGCGTGACCATATCGTCGCTCATGAGCGCTGTGAAATCTCGATTCGATGACTGATAGTGTCTCTGTATCAATCTCTCCAGATGGAACTGAAATAGACAACTCAAATGATTGCCCAGCGTATCGAAGATCAACTGACCGTTCGAAGCTCATCTGAGCGGGTGAGATTCCCTCAGCATCCAACTGTGCACGCCCATCTGAGATGAACTCTGCGAACATTGTCGATAACGTCGTTGGAGAGACCATATCCCATTGTCGAACGTGTGAGTTGCTGAAATCATATATTGTATCACTGATGAGTAACCCAAGTGCTGATAAGACGCCTGCAGTCTGTGGAATAATGACTTGCGGAATATCAAGCGCTGTGGCGATTGCAGTCGCATGGAGTGGTCCTGCACCACCAAAGGCAACAAGTCCGAATTCGCGGGGGTCATATCCGCGCTCAACGGAGACGACTCGAAGTGCCCGTTGCATGCTTGCATTTGCAACATCAATGACGCCCTGTGCAGCGGTTTCAATCGATATCCCAAGCGGCGCCGCGAGTTCCGTCTCAAATCTTTCACGAATCTGTGCAATATCAACGGTAACGTCATCATTGAGGAACGACGACGGATCAAGTCGACCCAGCAGAAGATGTGCATCGGTGATCGTTGGGCGATTGCCCCCTTTACCGTAACTGATTGGACCAGGATCCGAGCCTGCTGACTGCGGTCCGACACGAAGTGCATTGCCTTCATCAACCCATGCAACCGACCCACCGCCAGCCCCGACAGTATGGATATCAATCATCTGTGTGTGTACGGGGTACTCACCGACGGTCACATCGCGTGAAATCGTTGGCGTGCCATTGCGGACTAATGAGACATCACACGATGTTCCCCCCATATCCATCGTAATAACGTCTGAGATACCACATAATTCAGCAATGTACGTCGCTCCCTGGACGCCCGCTGCTGGTCCGGACAGAAGTGTATTTACCGGGGTATCTCGCGCGGCGGTCGCAGTGATAATTCCTCCGTTTGACTGCATAATATTGAGATCTGTTGTGACACCAGCACGTGTCAGCTCTGTTTCAAGATTACCGATATAGCGGTCCATGACCGGTTTCAATGCTGCATTCAGCGCTGTTGTCAATGTGCGCTCGTATTCGCGGATTTCTGGGAGAACATCACTCGATAATGAATAGCTCACATCAACATTATGCTCGGTTAATATCTCCTTAATACGGGTTTCATGGACTTGGTTTTCATACGCGAATAAGAGACTAATCGCAACGCTATCGATATCTGCGTTTTTGAGTTTTTTTGCGAGTGTTTCAACCGCATCCTCATCAAGTGGCGTATCGATTGTACCCTGGGCTGTTATTCGCTCCGGGACACTGAAACGACGTTGTCGAGGAACGATTGGAGTTGGCTTCTCAGTCTGGAAGTCATAGATATCTGGACGTGCCTGTCGGCCAATCGCAAGTGCATCTCGGAATCCATCAGTTGTAATAAGCGCAGTGTCAGCCCACGCTTCCTCTAAGACAGCATTCGTCGCAACAGTTGTCCCATGTGCAACAAATCCAATGTCTGATATTGACAGTGATATTGACTCGGTTAATTGATTCAGTCCGCTCAGTACGCCACGTTCTTGGGCGTCTGTCGATGGTGTCTTTGTGACAGTTACCGTCCCATTATTAATCACGACGAGATCAGTGAACGTCCCGCCGATATCGATGCCAACCCGCGGTTCAGTGTCTCTTGTCATTATTCGTTCCTATGATATTGACGAATAGTATTGAGGTTCGTGCATGTGTTATGATTAATTATCCTTCGTGCGTACTACTGTCACTGTCAGTCGGTGATAATACGATTTCGTTATGTGACCGCGTTGGCATACTCTCTGTTTGGATCATCATGATTCTGAGTTTAATCCTTATTCTGATCTTTTATACCGAACGCAACGAACCCGACATTGGACACCTGTGTCACGTCTCCGTTTCTGGATGCGTTGTCCTCAATGAACTCGTTGAGTATTTGTTTGAGCAGCCGTCGGTACCAATCAAAGTAGCTGCCGAGTCTCTCGATCGCACAGGGGCGGGCGTGAATGACGTGATGACCCGTCTCGAAGATACTGAAATCGTCATCGGGATGACGGGCATGCAGCGCTATCGATAGTCTCAGGCTCGTGATGTACTCGAAATTGTTGAACCCTACTGAATATACGCATCGGTGCTCATAGTCAGCTCTTTGTGTGGAGTCTGACGCCGGCTTCGGGTGAAAGCACAGTTTTAGAGAATCTTACCTGAAATCACCACTAAGAGGCAGAGAACCATATCGAAACCAAAGCACTGAGGACTGGGTGCTAGCCGACACGGGCACCACACTGCCCAACTCGGTCGAACTGTGTGATACTAATCACATTATTGATAAGTAACAATCGCACCACAATTGAAACTTCCATCTCGTTTGGTTATCCGACGACTGGATTTATTATCGGTCATAACACTATCTTTTCTCAGCTTCACTTCATCTGTTCTGTTGTTGGCGGACGTGATTACTTGTCTCAACATTGATATCAAGACGATTTGTTCCACGAATCCATGAGAGATATTCCGCGAGCCGTGAGGCTGAGCGGAGTGCGTTAATGGTATCATACTCTGATCTGAGTTCATCATTCGTGAACAGTGCGTGAATCTGTTTATGACACGGTCGACACACCATCACAGTTGGACTCTCCGCCCGTTCTTCAGGTCGAAGGTGGTGTTCTTGGACAGCTTGTGGATCCTGTAGACGCTCATCGGGGATGATGCGACGACAGAGTGCACAGGTCGTCGACATACATTTCAGTAAGATATGCAGGATACAATGAGTGTCGGTCGACAGTAATGAGATACTGTGTTCAAGATATCAATCTCGTCGATAAACTATCCGGACTGACTTTACCACATGTATGGTTCAATTCAGACAAAACCCTGTCCATGCCGGTTAGTTTCTGAGTATGTGCACGCGGTCAGTGTCAAGCGAGAGCGTCACATGTCGGGAATCAGGGGCGTGAGTTGGGTCAAACCGAAGTGTCAGTTCATGATTATCCGGTGTGCGTGCTGTCATCCGCACATGCTCGCCAAGATAAAACCGATCCTCGATTGTCGCCTCAATCGGTCCCTCATCGAGGGTAAATGCTTCTGGGCGAGCAACGACAGTCACATTCCCATCGGGGGCGTTTGCCGGTGCTGTGACGGTTGCATGACCCAAATCAAGCGTTCCATCACGAACCGTTGCATCCAGTCGATTTGAAGTCCCAACGAAGTCTGCAACAAAGTTGTTTGCTGGAGCTTCATAGATCTCAGCCGGTGTTCCGATCTGCTCAATATGCCCGTCATTCATCACGGCAATCCGATCACACATCACCATTGCCTCGCTTTGGTCATGGGTCACATATAATGAGGTGACATCAATCTCATCGAGTAATGAGCCAATCTCCTGTTGTAATCGCGTTTTGAGTTTGGCGTCTAAGCCAGTCATTGGCTCATCAAGTAACAGAACACGGGGTTCAATCGCCAGCGCCCGAGCGAGACCAACGCGCTGTTGTTGCCCACCTGAGAGTGTTGTTGGGTCACGATTCCCCATCTCACCGATATCGAGTAGCGTGAGCAGCTCTGTTGCTCGCTCAGCACGCTGTTCTTTCGGCATATCTCGCATTTTCAAGCCAAATTCAACGTTTTCTTGAACGGTCATATTATTGAACAGCGCGTACGACTGAAAGACTAATCCAACGTTGCGTTGCTCGGGTGGAACGTGTGTTACCTCTTCACCGTCGAATAAGATACGACCTGCATTCGGTGTTTCAAATCCTGCAACCGTTCGAAGCGTCGTTGTCTTGCCACACCCGGAAGGACCAACGAGTCCAATTGTCTCTCCTGGTTCGACAGTTAATGAGACAGTATCCACAGCAACCGTTTCATTAAATTGTTTCGTAATATTATCAATCGTGACACGTTCAGCCATTTATCTGACACCTCCAACTGAAAAGCCGCTTTCACCGATATAATTCAACAGTGCTGTCACCGCAGCGACAATCACGAAGTAAATTGAGATCGCAGCCGCAGCCCGCAAAAACGGATTATTCGAAATATTCTCGAACAAGAACAATGAGAATGGTCGTGGACCACTGGAGTATACCACATATGAGAAATTAAACTCCGCAGCTGCGAGCGTCCAGCAGATGATTGACCCTGAAATAATGCCCTGTTTTGCTCCTGGAATGATGACTCGTAAGAAGGTGGTTGTCCAGGAGGCTCCAAGCGAACGAGCGCTTTCTTCCATGCTTCGCAGATCCATCGACTCAAATGATGACTGAACAGCAAGCACCATATATGGAATCTTCAATAGCGAATATCCTAAGACAAGTGCAATAACACTTGGGAGACCAGGATATGTCTTCAGAAAGGCAATCCCAAGGATAATTCCAGGAACAATCGGTAAGACAGCAAACGTGTTTACCAGCCGTCGACCAGGGAATTCATACCGAGTGACTGCATATGCAATCGGAACACCGACGAGTAAATTAATGACGACGCCAAGCAGGGCGAGTAAGACACTGAATCCTAATGCGACCGGGATTGGCGTTGGGATGCGTATATCAAAGGGAAATGAGACTGTGATATCTGCAATCCCTGGGAGCTGAAAAACAAACAGGATATCGGGGGCGACAAACGTCCAGAACCCACCAAGTCCTCGTTGAGCGCCGATGCTTTCAGCACCGATTCCGAGTGCTTGCGCCCAGTTTTGTACGGTAAAACCACCACTTGGAAGGATGCCAGTCCAGTTCTGGAAGAACGATGCAACGAAGGTGATCAATACCGGACCGATAAGAAACCCAACAGTAACAAAAATAAGTACCGTAATCAACTTTCGACCATAGATTGCAGAAAGTCGACCGAGTTGCCCAGGCTCACGCTCGGGCACTGTGCCGGTGATTGCCTGTGAGCTATTTGTATTTGAATCAGACTCTGGAGTGCTCATTGTGCTACCTCCGCGCTCGTGTAGCGAAGACCAAGGAAAGTAAATAACACGGTGAAGATAAAGAAGACCCCAGCGAGTGCTGAGGCGATATTCAATTCATATCCAACCTTGACAAGCTGATCAAACCGGAACGTGACAACTGAAAGTGACTTCAGAACCAACACAGTGCCAAAGATGGCAAGTGCCGTCCGGAACGTCAAGATGCATGCACCCACAATGCCTGGACGAATCTGTGGAAGGGTAACGTATCGAAATGTTTGTATTGGAGTTGCACCAAGTGCTCTGGCGGCCTCCTCAGCGTCAGTATTGACCTCAGCGTATGTTCCACGCAACAACAACGTTGCCCGGGGGATCATCGAATAAAGATAGCCAAAGAAAAGACCAGTAATCGCAAGTACTGTCCCAGAGGGCTGTCCGGTGAGTTGAATATTGAGTGGTTCTGCCCCTGTTAAAATAGCAAAGAAGTTCGTTAGAAACCCAGTCTGACCGAAAAGAACGATCATCATAAACGCAGCGACAATCCCAGGGAGACTGATTGGAAACGAAATAAGTGTAATAAGTAAGTCTTTACGTGGGAGTTCATACTTCTCAAGCCCATGCGCAAGTGCAATACCGAGCAGAACGCTTGAAACGGTGGTGATTGCTGAAAACCACAGCGAATTCCAGATAGTCTCTCCATAGACATCATCAACGGCTTCTGTTCCACTCGCGATTATACCCGAGAGTTCAGTCCCAATAACTGGAATAAATGCAGCAATCGAGGCAAATAACCGACGATACGGCTCAATCGTCCATCCCTGAACAGCATACAGGAATTCCTCGGAGACACTGATTCGGAACATCTTCGCAAGCGGAATAAAGGCACCAAATGTCGCAAGAATAAAAAACGGGACCGCCAGCACAACGATACGGCGACGTTTTCGACCGCGCTCAGTGGTTGGGAAGAATACCTGCCCAAGGCGGGTTTCTCGAATGCGGGCAAGTACTGATGATTCATCAAGCGTGGACATTGAATTCAGTAGCCAGTCAGTCCGACACCCTTTCCAATTTCTTGAATAACACTCTCTTGATTCTCGACGAGTTTCCCATAATCAACTTGGAACTGCGTTTCCTCATATCGACTTTGTGCTGGGAACTCCTCTGGCAATTCAAGTTCAGGTGCTCGAATTGGTCGGACATATGCATCGAGGAACTTTCGCTGCCCCTCAAGTGAAAGAGCATAATCCATGAACAATTTACAGGCCTCAGGATTTGGTGCCCCTTTGAGCATCGCATACCCATATGGCTGGTTGAATGCCCCTTTTTCACCATTGGGACCAGATAGCAATGAGACTCCGACTTTATCCTCGGCGATGGAGTCAGAATTGTACTTCAGATCGAGCCCGGTGTAGTCATACTCAACAAACGTCTGTATCTCACCTTTTGTGAATTTCTGCTCGACATTGCCGGCGAACACTGCTCCTTTGCTTTTCACATCATTGTAATAGTCGATGACAGGTTGCACATCGTCCAGTGAACCACCGTATGCATTGTTAATTGAGATCGCACCAGCAAGTCCAACCGCTGCCTGTGGGGGTTGTATCTGAAGTTTGGAAGCAATTTCGGGTCGCTTGAGATCCTCCCAGGTCTCTGGAGGTTCAATACCTTGTTCCTCATAGAGATCTTTTCGATAAGTGACCGTTGTGGTCATCCGACGAGTTGCGGTAACATGACCGTCATCGGTTTTGAGCGTATCTGGGACTTTGTCGTAATTAGCCGGCTTGTATGGTTGTGTTAATCCGTCGTTTCGCGCAACCACACCGAAAGTGTATCCCCCGTTCATTGCAGAATGATTTGGGTCCTGTGCGTTCTGTCGGGCATGTGAAAGAGCCTCACCCGAGGAACGCTGATCATCGTTGAGTGCGACTCCATACGTGTTTTTGAATTCCTGCATGAGTGCTCCCCAGTTTGACCACCCGGTCTGGACGGCATAAATGAACAATTTATCCGGGAAACTACTTGCAGAAACTGAGGTCTGATAATCACCATATCCAACTTCGAATGAGTCAGCATTCTCAGACCCAGACCCAGCGTTAGAATTGGAAGTTGACCCGGAGTCACTGCTCCCAGAGCACCCAGCAATCCCAACTGCTGTTGCTGTGCCGAGACCACTCAGGAGTTGCCGCCGTGTTGGATTCATTCAACTATAATTCCAAGCATCATGCAAAAATGGGTTTATAATATCGTTACTGAATTGTATGTACACTATATATCGATAATTTAGTATGTTACCAGTACGTAATGATATATACTATATATAATAATGATACTACGGATATCGGATCCTGGAGTAGTCTCACCGCGTCTGCGGACGACAGCCCTGCATCATGTACTGTGGAGGCTTAATTTGAGATACATATACTCACAGACATCCGCTTGAACAGTATTAATGATGATACTCAGCGAAGTAATTTCGAGTCTACATCCAGTTGATCATCACAATTTGCAGTCTATCTATCCAAGTGACCCAGCACTTGCTGAGGATCCCCGAGAGGGTGCAAATTTTACTGTTCGAACGCTCAAGATTCCCTCTATGTGCATATGGACTACCTCACTTTATCCTACTCAGCCGTTGACGCGGCTCCGGTGAGGGCGGGACTTTCTGTTTTGATGATGCGCTTTCCATCCACGACCCTGGTGTGCCAGAGGAAGTCAAAATATCACGGTGATACGATTTGAGCCGTCTCTCCAACAGCAAGTTCGCCATCTCGTTCAGACTCTGGTATCTCGGTTCCGATCATAAGACTGAAAAGATTTCCGTCAAGGTCGTCTGGACCAACCCACGTCGGAAGAGTTTCGTCTCGCTTTTGAACAAAGGTTTCTCGGAATCCATCATACTCCATACCGGTATGAGGATGACGAGCAGGAACAATACACCGTGGGATTGGCTCAGCGCCGGTTAATCTGATATCTCCAATTTGTAACCGATAATCACTGTTTGTCACCAACCGGTCCTCCCAGAATGGTGGGACATCGCTAATCACAAGATTGGGACGCAAGCGTTGTTGCATCTGCTCGGGACAGATGCCATCATACCATGATGCAACTTCACGAATCGTAGCCTTGCTGATAACTGTTGGACCAGCCTTTCCATCCGTCGTAAATATGACACTATCAGTCTGACCTCCTCCCGGTTCAACCGCGAGTATAACATTCATTTCAAAATACTCCGAGAGCCATGCTTCGAGTGCTTCTCGGTCAGTATCGAGATGAAATTCACATATCTGGTCTGTCTCATGAACCCGTAGTTTGAGTTGTCGTGCGTTTCGGTCACACGCTGTGTGGAGTCGGTGAACAGCCGACGTACGCTTGCCATGGATATACTCGCCATTAACATCCTTCATTGCATATGCCCGATCACCAGAGAGTCCACCAATGCTGGTTATTGATACCCGACCAACACTGCTCGGATCAAGTGCTTTGACCGGGTAAATAAGGATTTCTGAAAGCGTTGGCACGACCTGATACAGTCACATAATCAATATAATTGTTGTGTTTAATATATTGATGCACACGACCGAGAGCGATCTATCCAACGGGTGATTCGGATTCTGAGTGACCATGAATAACCGAAAGATAGATTTCGACACTGGATATGCGAAAATGACGGGTCATCGTTTCGATTAATGAGAGCGGTTAATACACTCATATGGCAAATTTAATCATTATTTGAGAAGATTTATTAATAATTACCGCGGACCTGGAACATGGCTGATTCATGTCATATCTGTGGTACTACGCTCCTCACAAGCAGGGAATCACCTTCTGAAGTGAGTGATGCATTTGTCTGTGCAGATTGTGAAGAATTGACGTGTATGGATTGTAAATCAATTGGAGTCGCACGTGACACCGATCACTGCAAGCGCTGCCGCGGGTAGTGTGTTCAATTCGGGAGTCTCCTTTGTTACTGTGCAGTTATCTTAATCACACTCAGTCTTAGCTCATCAACAGCGGCTCATTGCTTTTTATGAGTCATCCAGATTATTTGATATTGCATCCACGAAAAAGAAATGTGCAGTAGAAATATATACTTCCTAATATAATGATTTATCATAATGTCGATAGAGAGTCCAATGGCGGAGGCCGCAGACGAACCACATCCAGAGATCGCTGGCTTACTCGATCAGATGGGAGCAGCACCAATGCCAGAGTTTGCCTCTCTCTCACCGGATGGTGCCCGGCAGTTTGTCAAGGAAATATTCCCGGAGCCCGAGGAGCCGGAACCAGTCGGGGATATCATGGAACTGTCCATCACGAAGCGAGGAATCCCAGTTCGAATATATATCCCGGAGGGCGATGGTCCATACCCAACGTTGGTGTACTATCATGGGGGCGGTTGGGTTATCGGTGATCTGGACACACATGATGAGACCTGTCGTGTGCTAGCGAGTGAATCTGAATGTATGGTCATATCTGTTGAGTATCGCTTATCACCCGAGCATACGTTCCCAGTCCCGCTTGAGGATTGCTATGCGGCTCTTGAGTGGGCTTCAAATAATGCGGTGCCGATGCAGATTGACACTGATAACTTAATGATTGGGGGTGACTCCGCTGGTGGTAACCTCGCTGCTGCTGTTGCACTGTATGCTCGTGATAATAATGGACCTGAGGTTGCTCGACAGGTCTTGATCTATCCAGTCACTGATCATGGGTATGATACCCCATCATACCAGGAAAATGGAGAGGGCGGGATGATCTCAGAGGCTGATATGAAATGGTTCTGGAATCATTATCTTGAGACTGAAATTGACGGACAGCATCCATACGTCTCTCCACTCAAAGCACGTACCCTTGCAGAACTCCCGCCAGCGACGGTGGTCACATGCGGACTTGATCCACTCCGCGATGAGGGTGCTGCATATGCACAGCGGCTACGCAAAGCTGGTGTTGATGTGACTCATCATAACTATGATGATTGCATTCATGGAATTGCTCAAATGTTGACTGGTCCGATGGAACTCACGCGAGCGCGTGAACTACTTGATGATGTTGCTGCGGATATCTCCAGAACGATAGCATAGCCTCTTTGATAACGCCTGTGAACATTTTTCGCCTCTTCTCTATCCATTGATACTCCTTATACAATATGAGTAATTACATGCGGTAACAAGACTTATACTATAATAATTTGTTATATATAATCGTCGTTATGAGTTCGGTCACAGAAGTCAACACAACAGACTATGAGACGGATTACGACGTGGTTATTGTCGGTGCAGGATTCTCGGGGCTGTACCAGCTCCATCGGCTACGTGATAAACTTGGGCTTTCGGTCAAACTCATTGAGAAAGCTGACGATGTCGGAGGGACTTGGTACTGGAACCAATATCCAGGTGCCCAATGTGACAGCGAGAGTCATATCTATTGCTATTCATTCAATGAAGACATTCTTGAAGAGTGGCAATGGAGTGAGCGATATCCGTCACAACCAGAAGTACTTGAGTATCTTCGTTTTGTCACAGACCGTCTCAATTTACGAGAAAACATTGAGTTCGATACCGCAGTGACTGCCGCCTCGTTTGATGAGACGGAGAGTCAATGGACTATCAGCACTGACGATGAATCAGAGATTAGCTCACAGTTTTTTGTCACTGCCGTTGGTTGTCTGTCAGAGCCATGGGTCCCAGACTTTGAGAAACGAGACTCTTTTCAGGGTGAGTCATACCATACTGGAAGATGGCCGCATGACGGGGTCGAGTTCACTGATAAACGGATCGCAGTCATTGGAACGGGCGCATCAGGGATTCAAGTTATTCCAGAGGTTGCAAAGGAGGATATTGAGCATCTAACTGTATTCCAACGAACACCAAATTACGCTGTCCCCGCTCGAGACCGTCCATTGGATGATGGCGATTGGGATGAGATTCAGGATAATTATCATCGAATCCTGCGGAATGCACATGAAAGCGGATTCGGCATGCCATTCGAAACGGCGTATCCTACCGCTGAGGATCTTTCGATGGAAGAGGTGCGAGAGATTCTCGAACCGCGGTGGCAAGAGGGTGGTTTCCGATTTATGCTTACCTTCGAGGATTTGATTATCAACCCAGAAACGAATGAGAAAGTCTCTGAATTTGTTCGCGAGCAGATACGAGATACCGTCGATGACCCGGAGATGGCCGAAAAGCTCGTTCCGAAGGATCATTACTATGCCACAAAGCGGCCCCCACTTCACACAAATTACTATCAAACATTCAATGAGGATCAGGTGAGTCTTGTCGACGTAACAGAGACGCCAATTGAAAGAATGGTCCCAGACGGAATCCAGACAACGAATACTATTCATGAATTTGATATGATTATCTATGCAACTGGATTCGACGCGATGACGGGGACGCTCCTCAATATGGATATTCAGGGTCGAAACGGACTGACACTTGAAGAAAAATGGGAAGATGGTCCACAGACGTATCTTGGTTTGAGTGCTCATGGATTCCCAAACATGTTCACCGTTACTGGTCCACAGAGCCCGTCAGTGCTTAGCAATATGCCCGTCTCGATTGAACAACATGTCGAATGGATTTCTGATGCAATCGGTCAGTTTGTGGATAACGATATTAGTGCTGTCGAGCCACGAAAAGAAGCGGAAGAAGCATGGACAGCACACAATACAGAGGTAGCCGAACAAACACTGTACCCAACGGCTGACTCTTGGTACATGAATGAGAATATTGAGGATAAACCGACTGTCTTTACTCCGTATATAGGTGGTGTCGATGTGTATCACCAAACTATTCAAGAGGTAGCAGAGAAAGGATATGAAGGATTTGAGCTCACTGAGTCGATTACTGATCTTGACCCACGAGGAGACCGACCAGCACTGAGTGTCATGGAAGGTGATTAGACACGGTCGTTTTCGATATAGCGCTCATAACATTAGTCGTGGATTACGTGCTTGACCACGACATTCGATTTCCTTTGATTCCATCTCGAAGTAAATGATTCTCCCCAGTCGATAGCTTCGCAGTATATCAGATCGGAAGCACTATGCAGAATAATTAAGATGATATGACTGTGAGTGAATAGAGTATGAAACGACTTGGCGGGCGATATAATCGTCGAACACTTCTCTCTCTGACCATCGTAGTAGCCAGTGTGGGTCTTGCAGGATGCACCAGTCCTGGAGAAAGCGAAGAGAGCGGGGATGATGGAGACACCGGAGGCGATAGCGATGAGGGTGAGGATGGAGGAGGTGGCGGTGGCGGTGGCTACAACAGTGAAGTCCATGAACAGCCGACTCTGAGTAAAGAGTGATTTGACCGATTACTGGAACAACAAACACAATATGAATGCGTCGGAGCACGCGATGAGAGAAAAGACCCCACTTGCATTCGTCTGAACCAGATTGCTCAGAGATTATCTGGTGTTATCTCTCTTGAGCAACGATTTTTATCTGTGTCGGGCATGACTCCTGAGAGTCTCATCGCGTTTCCAGTGACGGCTGTGGTCATTCCAGCGTCACCAGCAAGGACGGCGAGCCAAATAGGAACGTATCCAAATGGCACGGCAACTGCCAGAGCAAGTTTAATAATGAGACTTGCATAGATATTCTGTCGAATAATACTATTCGCATCATTCGCAAGTTCATACAGATATGGAAGTCGCTGAAGATCATCACCCATCAAGGCAATATCAGCCGTCTCCAATGCAGTATCAGTTCCGGCGGCTCCCATTGCAATACCAACCGTCGCAGCGGCGAGTGCTGGTGCATCGTTGATCCCATCGCCAACCATCCCAACACCATCATACTCATCGACAAACTGCTCAATTTTATTCACTTTCTCTTCAGGAAGCAATTCAGCGTGATACGTATCAATACCGACCTCATGGGCAATCGTGCGAGCAGTCCGCTCGTTATCTCCCGTCAGCATCACGGTTTGAGAGACACCACGTTGTTTGAGTTGTTTGATTGTTTGTTTTGCTCTTGGGCGGATCCCATCAGCAACGGCGATGACACCTTCGAGTTCAGTCTCAGTGCCGACGAGAACAACAGTCTTTCCTTCTGTTTGAAATCGGGGAACAGTCTCTTCGAGAAGATCAATGCAGTTATTCCGGGTGCACATTTGATGAGCGGTCTGTGTGATGTCACCCCCATCGGTTGTCGCATGGACATGTGAGAGATCAAATCCCAGTTCCTCAAACAGTCCTGGCTTGCCAGCAAAGTGAGGAGTTCCATCAAGACTTGCCCGTACGCCTTTTCCGGTGATACTTTTAAATCCCTCAATTTCACGTTTAGCGGTCTGTGTATTTGCAGCCTCGGCGACGATTGCCTCGCCAATTGGATGCTCACTTCGCTGTTCAAGTCCACGTGCGCACCGAAGGACATCTTCCGTTGAGTTTTCATTGAGCGGAATAACATCTGTAACCGTCAGTTCACCTGTGGTGAGCGTTCCTGTTTTATCAAAAGCAACGATATCAACACCTCCCATCGCTTCGAGATGATTCCCGCCTTTGATGAGAACACCGTTTTTTGCAGCACTGGTAATTCCCGACACCACAGACACAGGTGTTGATATGACGAATGCACAGGGGCATGCTAACACTAGTAGTGTTAACCCATAGACAATGGCTGTGGACCATGTCGTCGTGAGGAAGTACGGGCTTGCTATCATTGTGAGAATGGCAAAGGCAACAACAACTGGTGTATAATACGATGAAAAGCGTTCGACAAACTGCTCACGCTCGGTTTTATCTGATTGGGCATCTTCGACCATTTCGACGATGCGCGAGAGCGTATTATCACTCGCCTTTGAGGTGACCTCAACTTCGATGTATCCCTCCTCATTAACACTGCCGGCGTAAACGGTGTCTCCTATCGTTTTATCAACAGGAACACTCTCGCCTGTGATAGGTGCTTGATTGATTGCGCTTTCGCCATCAACAATCGTTCCATCCATTGGAATCTTCTCGCCTGGCTTCACAATGACAATATCTCCAATCGTGACCTCATTGAGTGGGACTGTTTCGGTGCTCCTGTCCTGTTTGATTCTTGCCTCATCCGGTGAGAGAGTCATTAACTCTCGAAGTGACTCACGAGTGCGATCGATTGAGTACCGCTCTAATAATTCAGCAACACTAAACAGAAACGCAAGAGTGGCAGCCTCGAAATAGAGTGCTTGATTGAAGACAAAACTTGCAAGAACTGCTCCAAGGATAGCCACCGACATCAAAAAATCAATGTCAAGGCTCAGATTCCGTGCCGAATAATATCCATTGCGAATAATCTCTTGCCCGCCAGAAATGACAGCAGCAAGAAATACTACCTCGGTAACAAGAATTCCCGTACCCAGTATAGTTGCAATCTCGATATTTTGTGCGGTCATGACGAACTCAAACAGCAACCCAACGCCGACGAACCCACCACTGATCCATGTTTTGAGTGCTCGAGGGCTTGTCCAGATACGCTCACGCTCATCGAGTGTTTCCTGCTGTGCTGATTCGGTGTGTGAGTGATCTGTCGTCTCGTATCCAGCGTCCTCAATTACATCGATGACATCAGCGTCACTGCTGTTGAAAGAATCGTAACTAACGATAACAGTTCCAGTTGTCGGCTGTGTATCATACCCAGTAATGCCGTCAGTATTATCAAGCGCATTCTCAACTTTACTTGCACACGAAGGGCAGTCCATTCCTGGGACTGTGAACTCTGATGTCGTCTCACCTGCATTCTTGACGCTGTATCCTGCCTTTTGAATCTGATTGGCTATCTCATTGAGCGTAACTTGGTCGGTATCGTATGATACTGTGAGCACTCCTGTTGTTACCTGTGAGTCAATATCTCGAATTGCATCCAATTGTTCGACGCTGGTAATCACCTTTTGTGCGCAGGACGGACAGTCCATCTCTGGGATTGAAAACTGTGTGACGTCAGTATCAGTCGTCGACTGAGAGACATCATCTGTGTGTTGTGTGTTGTATTGAGTAGTCTCAGAAGCATGATCCGGTGGTTCACCAGTATCACCGGTCTGATCTGAGTCAGGCGTATTCATTGCGATGTAGTAATTGCCACATACTTATTAAATCGACTGCTATGTAAGAGCTATTTTATGATATATTTCAATAAGACTATCATGCTGAGTTATTAACGTTACAGATACAACCTCATATGACACCGAATGACGCATCACCCAACGACACTCGTCCACGGTAATACTGAACTTGGAGATAATGTGTTAGTTCATGATTATCAGATTGTGTGACATCGACAGCCCTGCGTCTCAAAAGATGTCCTGTCAGACGATTCGAAAACAGATTGAGCATTGAAACTGCATGCAAGGATAGTTCAATTGGATGAAGCAGTCATAAACTATTACGACAAGTTAGTGTGCGTATTCGATTGCGGTTGTTACTGAGGATCCAATAAACTCGTAGAACCGTCCACGAAGGCTATCTGAGTGTTGTGACATTTGTGTTATCACAACGACGTGATCGTCTTCGACAGCAAAAATGATATCAAGTGACTGTCCAAAGAATTCACCGCGCATGATGAACTTATTATCAGCGTACAGTCCATCGTGATTCGGGGATGCCTGTCGACAGATATAGCCAGTGTCCTCTCTCAGTACTTTTTTGAGTTGCGAGCAGGTCAGATATCGTTCAGATTTCTCCGCGGCAGTGTGCGTGACAACTATTGTATCAAGCGACATGATATATTAACCTTAGATATATTCAGAGGGCACATCAGAAAATCATATCTATTGTGGCTGAACCTCCTCTTGAGAACAGATAATGGCGATGATGATATTCGATAATCTTCTTGCTCTTATTATAATTATTATTATTATTCATACGATTGCATCGGCGAGGCACGTTTGTCATCCGCATATGGTTCTCTCATCACTCACGAAAACTCATCACCTCGCGATATAGATACAAACCGCATGGGTCGGGACAAGCGTAGTATTAACCGCGCGAGCACTCATGATTTCATATAATGTCTGATGATGATGATGATGGTCCAGAATATGACATTAATTTCCGTGTGAATCCGGACGAGTATGAAATCGGTCGTGGGGAACAGGATGTATTCAAATGTGAGCCATATAAAAGTGAGTTACTCCCGCTTTGGTCAATCAAGACACTGGATTCGGCTGAGGACGGAGCACAAGCAATCTATGAGAAATTCTGTGAGTATCGCGATGCGGACGAGTTCCCGGGAATGGATCTCGCTCGTAAATACCTCCAAATGGGATGGACGCGTGCGATGCGATATGCAAAATATCCTGGTGGGCAGAAATATGAAAATGGTGAGGAACGCGAGGCTCAAGAGTGGTATGATGATGAAAAGCGTGAAATCGCGTTGGTATACAAACAGTATCTCGATCAGCTTCGAGATGATGATATCTATCAACGTCGCCGGCAGGAATGGGATTAAAACGACCCAGAGAAATATCAATCAACAGTTTTCGAATACCAGTCCTTTCAGTATGATAATCTGTGTTGACCTCGTATGAACGTGGGCAATCGAAATGATGCGCTTCATGAGTCGTTTTGATAAGGTAATATATTTGATCATCAGACAGTAACGTGAGAGATCTACTCAACGGTTATCATCACATACCAGATATTACAATCGACCGACCGTTTGTCCGCGCGGTATTCAGTATGTCACTGCTGATGATTACGACAAAGCGAGTAATTACGCGCGTATTCGTTCTGAACTTCTCAACAGCAGGACCAAATGCAACAGCCTTGCTCGCATGTACGCTCATCACTGGGATAACAGTACCAATTACGCTCCGGTCATACTCGATCCACCGTGAGTGGGTCTTGATTTCTTTGACAACAACTGGTGTTTTTCTTTCATTGTATCCAAACCCAGTCATCTCACTTCTTGCGGCGGCGGTTGCAATCATTTCACTGACGAGTTTATTATTCGTCGACACAACCATACTTGAAAATCAAATCGGTGTCGCAACCGGTCTGAGCGTCCTCATTATTATAATGACTCGTGCAGTCACCGGTGCAGTGAGCCTCTATGCGACAACGATTGGTCGTATCGAGATTGCTGGGATGGTCTTCATATTTATCGGTATATCGCTTGCACAGGCTGATGAGACGACGAACAAATTTGCTGCCCTGACGGTGCTCCCGTCTTTTGCACCGCTTGCGGGTGTTCTCGTTTTAACGAGCGCATGGCTTGCCGCACCCGTTGCATCAGCACGGTGGGCTAGCTATCCATATTTTTCCGCGGTTGTGTCTTCGGTTGTTGGTCTCACAGGAGGGACATTATTTATTTCCGGTCACACTCTCTCATTATTTCGAAAGACCAGTCTCGGATGTGTAACCGCAATTATTGGCATGTCTGGGATTGTTATCGGCGGAACGTTTGGAATTGTCGGGATCATCCTCGCCACTATTTCAGTCCCTGTTCTTGCCAGCGCGGGCGGACAGAGATACAAACACAGTCACATTCAGATAAACGCATGGCATGTTGGATTCGTTACTGCATGCGTTCAGGGTATTTGTGTCGTCATATTATTTGGGTTCGTTTTCGCGGTCAATGCTGCGTTTGTCCCGGGCGGAGTATTTCTTATGAATAAGGCACCAATCTTTATCATCGGGTTGGCTGCATTCGTCGCCTTGAGTGGCTTCATAGTCAGTCTCCGAACTCTCCGTTCTGATTCAGATCCTTCCACCACCGGTTACATTCAAACCAGACGAAGCATACTTGCTTACCTTGCAACCGGGAGTATCAGCAGTCTCGCCGCATGGGACTCAGCCCCACAGACAGACACCACAACTGAGAGTGACCTTCATGTGGCAACATACAATATTCATCGCTATTTCGATTCTACAGGGACATACAATCTTGAATCAGTTGCTAATGTACTCCGGGCACAGCGTGTTGGACTCATCGGGTTACAAGAGACAACTGGAACACGATTGACTACCGGTCACACCCATGGTGTCCGATGGCTTGCGGCACAACTTGAATATCACTACGCTATTGCGCCGCCAACGAGTACTGAAGGATACGGTGTTGCGTTGCTCTCGGTCTGGCCGATTACTCAAACACAGACAATCTCACTTCCTCAGACAGACGGTCCCCCTCGTGATGCACTGTATGCAGTCGTTGATCATCCTCGGGGACCACTTTCGATTGTCGTTGCTCATCTCGATACAACTGGGCAGATTCGTGTCCGACAAACTACAGAAATCCAGCATTTTCTCGATGGAATCGACCCTGCGGTTGTGCTTGGTGATTTCAATGCCACACCGACTGAGCGACCAATTAGATTAATGACTCAGTCATTTACCGATGCCTGGGATGAAGCTGGTCAACGTGACGGAAAGACGTTTGCAACACCAACCCCTTCTCGACGAATTGATTATGTGTTTGTCCGTGGACTGACCGTTCAAACTGCCTCGACCTTTGGAACGACCACTGAATCCGATCATCGCGGCGTTCGCGCCACCCTAAGTATCGTTCCGGGCGAGGATGCTTTCTCGAAGTGATTCCCTCCAGGTGGACAATGTGAGCTATGAGTGCTCACAGAGTGAGGGTGCTGCTGAAGGAATGACATAAATGCCCGAAAATGAAACACATAATATATTGTATGGCATCGGTGGGTTCTGACGATACTGATGATGACGATAGTGATGATGCTGACAATCGAGTGATTCCTGAGGGGTTATTCGTCGTCATCAGTGTCTGTGCACTCATTATTACTGCAATAATTCTTCCACCAGTCGATGGAGGGGTACTCTCAGATCCTCGTTCCATTGGGGATACTCCTGATCGTTTCGATACTGCAACACGAGATATCTCCTCATCTCGTCTGAATCCCGAAAGCACTTCGAGGGAATCCGATTCAGGGCAGACAGTCCCACCGACTGCAGACCCCCAATCACAATCAGAGTCATCGCGAAAGACAGCTCAATCAACTCGGTCAGGATATGGATCCCCGGAGGCGAGCACACTCGATCAGCCACCTGCGTCGATGGCTATTGGATCAACGCGACCCCGTTCGGGAAAAATTTCAAAAATACCAGTATTCACAGTTGAATCTCCTCGGACGGGCTACTGGCGACAGTCTGTATATACAACATATACGGGATCAACATGGGTTTCGAAGACAGAATCACAGTCATATACAGGAGCGATACCAAACAATGAACGGACAATCGAACAGCAGACAACAACATATGAGGTGACGTCACTGCAAGAAACCTCGTCGTTGCCGGTATTATGGCAACTTGAGACTGTCAATATTCAGGATGGCTCAACAGAGATGCAGATCTCAACGGCAGGGACAGTTGAGACATCTCAAACATTACCGAGAGAGACTACTTATACAGCACAAAGTGCAGCACCGCCTCGCGACCCTGACATACTAACCGACGCCGGGAACGGGTATCCAAATGAGTTGTCTCGACAGTATACACAGATACCTGAGGACACACCATCACGGGTTACATCATTGACTGAGAATATTACCTCAGATGCTGAAACGCCCTATGAGACAGCGACTGTGATCGAGCGATGGTTAGAAGACTCAAAGGCGTATTCATTGAATGCGTCACATGAACGTGGCAGACCAATTGTTGATGAATTTCTCTTCGAGATGAATCGAGGATATTGTCAGTACTTTGCAACAGCAATGACTGTCATGCTTCGCTCACAAGATATTCCTGCCCGCTATGTGGTAGGATTTAAAGGCGGCACACAGGTTGCTGAAGATCGCTATCTAATCACAAGCGACACTGGTCACGCGTGGGTTGAGGTGTATTTCCCCGATGTTGGATGGATTCGGTTTGATCCAACTCCACCCGGGGATCTCCCAATTCAGAATCCACAGCCACCATACAACATTACGCTCAATCGAACAGTGGTCGCAGGTGCAACTGTCGATATTTCAGTTGAAAAAAACACCAACCCAGTAACTGGTGCTCCAGTCCGTGTCAACACAGAACGCGTTGGATGGACAGACGCAACTGGAACTATCACAACACAATTACCATACGCTAATACTGTCACGGTCAGTGCACGCCCACCGGGTGATCAGGGTAAGTATCTCAACGAGCAGACGGTCGCAACGGTTGAGGACATGTCCCTCCCGGCAGTCGGGGAGATCCCTCGACTGAGGGGGTCGTCACGGCAATATAAGCTATCAGTGTCGAATGAACCACTCAGATCGACTAACGACTCAGGGTGTTCGATCCAAAGTGAAACAGCCCTCAAATGTCAGAGTGAGACAAACGTCTCGGTTGATGTAACCGGCTTCAACAGTCCGTGGAAAGTCTGTAGTGGTTTCGACATCGATTCGTGGAGTCCCAGTTCAGAATGGGACCGTTACAGTGGACGGAGATATCAGAGGATATACTAACAACTCAGGAGAATTCACCCTTGTCCTTGATGACGTCACCACCGGAACGCACTCAATCAGCGTGACACGACAAGCGGCATCAGGAACGGCGACAATTCGTGTTCTGAATGCATCATCGGTGTCGAAGCCGACACAGACACAAGATTCAGCATCAGCACTACCCCCAACGTCAGACGTCGACGCCAGCACCAACACCGGTCACATCATCTCAAGATAACACCTCCTCAATAAATATCACTGTCACACCGCAGTTTGGCGTGTTGGTCCCACTAACCAACGCAGGAATTATTATCACGCAGTCGAACACGCCGGTGTCGAATGCCACCGTAACCCTTTCTGGGTCAGCAGTCGGACAGACTGGTCCGAACGGAACAGTCGATGCAACAATCCCATTGCAGCAATCAGCATCGATAACCGTGGTTGGACCGGATAACACGAGGGCACAGCAAACAATCTCAGGACTGTATCGAACCACTGCAGGGATTATTCTTGGTATACTCCTTTTCGCTGTAGCCGGAATCATGTTCATCTACCGCAATCGAGACACAATCAGGATAATCATCATACGCATTCACACGACATTGACACAGACTCCGATGCTCGTGACCGATATGTTTGTCAGACTGACTCTCGGTATTGATCATGTATGGAGTTGGTTCCGACAGCTCTCGATGCAACTCAGAAAATTCATACTCGCACCTCGTGGTCATCTTTCCTTGGATAGATTGACTGATATGAGACTGCTGAGTCCACGCCAGATTGCCTCTATCGTTTATCAGTGGCTTCGATCACTTATGAGAGCGCTACGAAATCGGAATCAAGATCAAATGCCACAGAGTGAGGAAGGGATTTCAAGCTCATCTGAATCCGATGTGGAGACAGCGGACGCACAGTCAATCATCCGAAAACTCTGGTATGTGTTTACACGTGCTGTTGGCCCATCCCGACTGCGTACGAAAACACCGAGAGAAGTAGCGACATACGCTATTGAGCAGGGAGTTCCGTCGAAACCAGTTACCATTTTAACACAGATGTATCGCAAAGCAGAGTACGGAGTGGAAAGTACAACTGAATCACAACTAGAGAGCGCCCGTGATGCATTCCAAACAATCCGAAGTGCACTGGGTAAGACAGACAAATGAAAATTTCAGGTCAGCGTATAGGTCGATGGATTGCCGCATTGGTTGCGGTATGTATACTCATTTTTGCGCTCGGTGTGACATATACACCTGGGCGTCTGCCGGGGATTCTCCGACAGTCACTTCAGGTAATGACAAACCAACTGAGCGCACGCGCGCTATTATCAATGACTGGAATAATCATTGGTATATATGCGTTTATGAGTTTATGGATTCGGCGGGCAACGACCATCGATGACCCATTCCCAGAAGCAGATCCTCATACGGTGACACGAGATGTCGCTATCGCAGGAAAGCAATTAACCACGAAATTCAATCGACAGCGGACCGAAAACTCGGATGCGACCGACTCAAACACGACGGCACTCAGAGCTGAACTCAAAGAGTCAATTATCGATTTATACACTCATAAGCTTGAGACAAGAGAGACAGCACGTAGGTATGTTGAAGCTGGTCAGTGGACAAGTGATCAATATGCAGCCGCATTTGTAACGGACTCACCGAGGATTGATTATCCGCTTCGACATCGGCTTCATGCATGGCTATATCCAGGGGCTGCATACGAGGTGCGCGTCCGCCGGACACTCCGCGCAATCGAGTCAAAATATGCGGCATATGACATACAATACGACCCACCGACACGCACCAAATCACACATTCAGCATCCGGAGAACACCTCCTCTTACATCGCTGATTCGCAATCAGCAGAGAGCGAGTGATGGTAAATATGACTATGATCCAGCAGGTCCATCGACATCGGTATCGAAGTCTTCTCGCAGTCACAGCCGCTCTTACCGCTTGTGGTATTGGAACTGGCTCACGGACGCTTCTTATTGCAGCAATTGTGCCACTGCTGTTTGTATTACAGGATGCACTCGCGACCGAACCATCACTCACAAATCGACTCTCTGTTGAACGAGAACTCTCTCCGGAAGCTCCGCTTCCAGGGCAACCGGTATCGGTGACGCTCACCATCATGAATACGGGCGACTCGACAATTCCTGATCTCCGGATTGCTGATGGCGTCCCAACAGAGTTGGGCACTATTGGGGGGGACCCACGTGCAAGTGCAATCCTTCGAGCAGGACAAAAACTGACAGTGAACTACTCGGTGAACACTAATCGAGGGACATATGAGTTCGACCCAGTCCAAGTTCGCGCGCGGAATAGAAGTGGAACAATCATGATTGAGTCAAAAATTGCGCCAAGTGGACAGAGCAGTCTTGAATCTCGTGTGGGTGTCGATGATATTCCACTTTCTAAGCAAACAATGAACGTCACTGGTCCAGTTACGACAGAAACCGGAGGTTCTGGGATTGAATTTTATGCAACCCGCGAGTATCAAGCAGGCGACCCAATCGGGCGCATTAATTGGAATCAGTACGCGAAGACAGGTCAGCTTTCGACAATTGAGTATCACGAGCAACGGGCAATCCGGATTGCGATTATCATTGATAGCCGTGCATCCGCACATGTAAGCTCACAGCCCTCACTTCCGACGGGCGCAACTCTTTGTGCATACGCTGCAACACTAAGCGTAAGCGTTCTTCTTGATGAGGGACATACTCTCACAATCATAGCCCTTGGGACCCCCGACCCAGTTCGGTCAGACCCACCACCGGCATACGCGTCGACTGATGAGGAAACAGCCTTTGGAACACATGCGGCTATGATCTGTAATGCGGCCGCAACAGGAAGCGACGAGATGATGACTCGCACTGACACTGACGCATCAGCGCTTGCTGGAGATGGTGGCATCGTTGATCAGCATCGGCTTCTATCACGTCTAAACAGCAATGAGCAGGTGTTATTCTGTACTCCTGCATTAGACGATACAGCTGTTTCGATCGCTCAATCGATCCGAGCCGATGGGCATGAATTGACAGTTCTCTCTCCACAGATATCAAATAGCGATATTGGTGGACGTATTGCTCATCTCAACCGCGCCGATCGGCTATTCAGAATACGCAGACTTGGCGGGACGATTGTTGACTGGAAACGCAATGAGACACTTCCAATAGCTCTCTCACGAGCGTTGAGGGATATCAACTCGCAATGACAGGTGAGGGGTCAGGAACGACCCGAGTCGCGAGTGTTATCACTGCCACGGCAGTCCTCATCGCGGTGATTCTTTTCATATACCAGATTGGTGCACGAAGCAGTGTCGCACTCAGCATACTTGCGGGTGGGACACTTGGATTTGTCACCATCACAGAACAACAGAACTCTGATTCGACAGTATTGACAGGGGTAACTACAGTATTACTCCCGGTGAGCGCAGCCTGTGGGGTCGCCAGTCTCGGCGTGGCAGCAGTTGAGAGTGGTACCCTTCCAGTGCTTTTTTTCGGAGGCACCGAACAACCCGTTGAGAGGCTTCTTGGGCGTCTCATCATGTATATTGGTGTGACGCTTGGTATTGGGACTGGTATCTATGGGGCGATCATGACTCCTCGTGACGGACCGACTGACGGTGTCTTGCTCAATCTCTGGAAGCAAACAGCAGTTGTCGAACTATCCGTGGGTGCGGTAACGACTGGACTTCTACTGTTGCGATTCAATTTACTGAGTGAGACATCACTACCGATACTGCCGCTTGGAGTAGTTGGTGAACTTCTTATTGACCCGAGATCACTTTCTGTTGGTCTGTTTATTACCGGGTTTGAAACGACAATCGCGGCATTTCTGATAAGTGAGGTCACTCAAACGGTGCCGATAGTCGAAATTGCCTCTCGATCACGACGTGACCGACTTCAGACGATACTGACGCAATCTCAGACAGTTTTATCACAATTTGCGGTTTTCAGCATTGTGCTCAGTCTTCTCAGTATCGTAGCAGCACAGACTGGTTGGTTAGCAATACTTATTAGACGTATTCCACCCCTCGCGCTGTTGATTGAATTTTCCGTCTCGTCTGGATTCCGTGTGTTTTTGATTACAGTTATTTGTCTCTGCAGCAGTGTTATTATTCTAGTATATATTATTCAACAATTGAGTGGAAACATCATGGGTATAGCACAGTCGATTGCCCCAGTATCAATCGGCGTCAGTGTGGTGATCATCGTCGCGTTGATACTGAGTACAGAAATTCAATCTGTTCTTTCAGCACTGCCGAGTGCGATTCAACCACAAATAGCGGAATACATACAGCTTATCTCACCAGTTGGGATAGTACTCATCTATGTTGAGATTGCATTATTTGCACTGGGAGTCGTGCTCTTTGGAAGTGCTATTTTGGAAGTGATTGGATATCTTCCATCTCATGCGACTGGCGGAGCAATCGCCGGGACGGGGCTCATTGGGAGTAGTCTACTTATTGGAATCTTTGATCAGGCTCCGTTAATCGTCTTCAGCGGTGTTGCACTCGCAATTATTGCATGGGATTCGAGTAGCCACGGAGTCACAGCCCAATCTGAACTCGGAGCGCGCGGTGGCACTCGCGTAACGATACTTCACAGTCTTAATACAATCGCCGTTGCACTACTTGGGGTTGGTATTGCATGGGGTCTTCAGTCAACCGTAATGAGTCTATCTGTCTCTCAGGAGGGTGCGCTCACTGGGGTACTCCTTATTGTGCCAGCGGTGTTGATCTTCCTGACAATATTGCGGGGATAGACACGAATAACTCACCGCTGAATATTCGCTGGAGTGTCTATGAGCCGGAGGACTCTCCTTCCATTTACTCACCAATAATACGAATCCGATGATGAACTGTCTGCTAAGGGTGTCTCAACAGATCCTACTTCATGCCCTGCGCAGCAGGGACGTCAACAGCATCGAGCACAGAGTGAGTGACTGCCTTGGGCTTGATATCTCGAATTGTGGCCTCTGAGGTTAAGACGAGTCGATGTGTGATAACTGCTGAGGCAATCGTTTTGACATCATCTGGTGTTACATAGGACCGTCCAGCAATCACCGCAGATGCACGTGCAGCCTCGTAGAATCGTTGGATACCACGTGGTGAGACACCGATATCAACGCGGTCATCCTTGCGAGTCTGACGAGCGATATCAACCAGATACTCACGAACGTTGAGACGCATTGAAACATATTCAGGTGTTTGTCGAAGCGTCACGACTTGATCAGGATTGATCACAGCATCAACCTCGGGGGTTGTCAGTTGTCGGTTACTACGGCGATTGATCAACTCAAGTTCCCCTTCGCGGCTTGGATATCCGATTGACGTTTTAACAATGAATCGGTCTTGTTGAGCCTCAGGAAGGCTGAACGTGCCTTCCTGCTCAACCGGATTTTGTGTTGCGATCACAAAAAACGGCTCTGGCAGTGAGTATGTATCACCGCCGACAGTTACTTGCTGTTCGTCCATCGCCTCAAGTAATGCAGACTGGGTCTTCGGTGGGGCACGGTTGATCTCATCAGCCAACACAACATTGGCGAAAAGAGGTCCCTGTTGAAAGCTGAACTCACCTGTCTGCTCATCAAAAATATGTGTACCAGTGATATCACTTGGGAGGAGATCAGGGGTAAATTGAATTCGGTTATATTCAAGCCCGAACGCGTCTGCCAACGCAATTGCGGTAAGTGTTTTTCCAGTCCCAGGCACGTCTTCAACTAATACGTGACCACGAGCGAGTAATCCGGTGATAATTGTGTTTAAAAACGAGCGATCAGCAATGACTGCACTGCTGATTTCATCAATGATACGCTCAATATGTGAGCCTGCCTCCTCTATTGAAAATTTATCCATCGTCATGCTCAATGATCATCTCTCATCACACGCATTCTCTGTTTGTATCTATAGCATCATTTGTCTTTTTCAATACACGATTTGAATTCGTTTTTATCTGATTTTTGCCCTGTCATGAACAGTCGAAGTAAACGACGTGAGCTCCTCGTAGCACAGCTTCATTACTGTCTTTCCGGACTGGAGACGGCTAACAAAGGTACTTATGTTATAAATTAGAGTTATTGATTAACTGATTTGGATTATGAATGACACCACGGACACGGACACGGATTGAATGAATCAACGACTCATCGATCCGCACTAAAGCATGTGGACACAGCGGCTCCAGACTTCGCGCTGCTCCGTTTTAAGTATAATTCGTCGTGTCGGTCTCTCACCCCTGAGATGGACGCCCGACCACAACCGATTGTCGGCGCTTCTTGTCGTGATTGAAAACTGCTGGATATGTGGCGAACACCGTGCTGTTAGATTCAATTAAATGGTGGTCCCTGGTACCCGTTTCGGAGAGGGTGTAAGAAACTCGTGCGGGCGCTGTATCTCTGCTCTACTCGCTCGTGTTGGTCGCTTCTTGCGGACAGGAGATGAGCGCCTACAATCAGCGAAGTAGTAATCAGTTTCATGATTGCTGCAGATACCAGTACCCTATCTGTACTCTCATTGGTTTTGATAATTGTATCACCTTGCGTCATTGAGTTGGATCTGAATATGGGTCTGGGATCAATTCCCGTGGTATCCGCCCTGGATTGCCTGGGGATCATAACAGATAATTGAATGCTCATCACAGAGAGAGTCACAACGTCGTCTTTATGCTCAGTGCTAGCTTTGAGATTGACCAAACCACAACAAGAGTTCAGCGTATCGAATATAATATGAATCTAATTCCAGATAACCACTAGCGTTGGCGAAAGAGTAAAACAAGAAGTGCAACAATCAAGAGGACTTGTACAACCTTATCAAGATAGCCTACCGGAGTAAAGTTTCCAGATTTGACCACGAACCAGAGTGGAATCTGCACTGCTGTGTACGGAATAGCAGCAATCGTCAGTAAACGCTGATTACCCCCGCGGATATAGAGCCCAATCCCTCCCAGAAATCCAAGTCCTGCGAGAATAAGTGGTGGGATTATTCCCTGACTAATGCCAGCGTATAGATGTGTGATTGCTGTGATTGTCAATAGAACAATTACTATCATCTCAAGTCTCGAACCGACTGCTCCTGTTGATGATTCAGATCTCGCCTGCTCAAGTGTTGACTCCATAGAGATATATTAGTACCAGCGTTAGTAAAATATTGGGATTGATGCACATTACTATACCCCATCAATAATGGCAAATGATACTGTATTGATCGTGAACAGATTATCTGAATTCCGAATTAATGCGTATACCAACTAATAAGAGTCACCCGATGACGTAATGAGTAAATATCATTCTCAAGGCATTATCGGAAAAATCGAGGGGTGCTCACATGCATTCCAATGAACACCGGATTACCTTCTCCTGGCTCAGTATCAGCATTCCTCATCTCAAGCGTCCCACTCCATCGTGTATCGAATGCATATTGCTCATGCTCAACCGTGTCGGTCCACTCAAGTCGGACGTCATCGCTGAAACACGCATGAGTGCTCGCCGTATATACGGTGAGATTCTTACTATCAACCACCCAGTCTGTGGTCCGTTTTGTCTGTGTGCTGAGTCCTTCTCTAATTGCGTTCCCACCAGTAAGTCGGTCTGAAATACCGAACTTCACAATTGAGTCCTCATCTGCAAAAAATTCACCAAGCGGCTCGCCAGCGCGGAGTGCAGCGTAATATGAACGAATTCTACGTTTGAATGTCATAGTCGCATAATGAGTGTCATAAATAAATCTTCGTGGCTATTATCAGTGTAGTATGTGTTACGGTAATTGAATCGACGATATTGAAGCTTGTGAGGATTGGATTCCTGAACAATCACACAGCTACCCAACAGTAATCCCGATTATACATTATTATATAACAAGATTTGAACTCTTCGGTCAATCACATTTTATGTTTGGGGAGTTATTTAATTGTCATTCTGATATCACGAACGAGCTGTAGCACCGAGCGCCACTGATCGTCTGACCCTGGAATCTCCTCACTGGTATCGCCGATACGACTGGTGATTGTTTCACGTGCCATCTCGGGGTCGTCAACCCGCCGGAACTGTAAGTCACCCCCGCCAGCAACCTCAACCGTGACCGTTCCGTATCCAAACAATGATCCAGTGATTGACTGGCTGTAGGCTGTGTTCTGCACTTTCGACAACTCAATCCGTCGGACAGTTCGTCTCATAACACCACGCTTCGCCCAGATTGCTCGGGTTGTAATCACATACTCTGTTTGCTGCACCCGACGCACAGCCCATATGATGATACCGATGCCGAGGATACCAGCGATAATCAGCCGTCTATCCACGAGCACTGCCACCGCAAGCGCAAGAAGAGAAAACCCAATACCAATTGCAATCCCGCCGGTGGCCGCTGAGAGACGTGGATTTCCTTGCCAGACGGTTTTTTCATCATCAAATTGAAATCGCCATCCGTTGCTCATCAATCTTCACTATCCTTCGTTGTTGATGCTTGACCCGTTGATGTGTGATTACCGGCAAGATGAATACCGTCAGTGTCACTTTCACCCGCATCATCGGTCACTGCCGAACGAATTGTCCGGAGTTCTGTGAGAATTTCATCAAGCACCTCAGTGGTATCAGCTGTTGAGTCTGACTCACTGTGCTGTCGAGTATCAACTTCTTTTGCGACGAGTTCCTGAACCGATGCTGGATTCGGAATGTTACGGAATTGGAGTTCAACACCCGACCCACCAGCCGTGCTAATATCGACGGATCCATATCCGAGCGATGAGCCCAAAACCGATTGTGAATACGATGTGTTTTGAACCTTTTCAAACCCAATCTGCTGGACATTCATAGATAAAATACCACGTTTACTATACAATCCACGATTTGTGACAACATAATTTGTATTCGTATATTGAAGATATGAACTAACAACGATCGGAATACCAATAAGGAGAAACGAAAGAGGGATTCCAATCACAAATGCAGGGATGATACTATACTTATGTGGTGTGTTGACCCACTCAATTGACTCGCCGTCTTCGAGTGTAAGCCAGTCAAGATCAACTTCAGCGGTATCAATTGAATCACGTCCTGATGTTTCCCGGAGGACCTCTTTGGACATGGATTTACTAACGTGGTCAAGTCAAAAAATCACCGTGACGAGTAATTGCTTAGGATACAGTTACAGAGATATCCATTTATTACTCCGTCTCTGTTGGACTGGTCAAATAAAATACCGGAGTGACTGGTGAACTCTCCCGACCTACTCAGCTATCACAGATAACTTTCTTAACGACGGGGCTTCCAGCGAGGGTTATTCAAATTCCAATTATCTCCCAAATTGAAGAGACTTATTCGCTGTGGGGGTCCACAGTCCTCACTACTCGTTTACTTCCCTTACTCCTTGAGCAAGAGGTATTGCCCTTGGCCATGATCAAATGCCAATACCGACATATTTGAAAGAAAAATATCTATCCATGACACAGGATGATGCTAAAAAGCGTATTCTACAGATACTTGCTCATGGTCGATCGAACACGCATCATATCTATCAGCAAAGTAATCTTGATGACGAGAGCGTTCCGGAGGTATTAGCGCAACTGTGCGCAGCTGGTTTTGTCACGGAAGTTGATCGTGGACTCTACTCAATTACCCCTGCCGGGTTAGATCGTCTTGATCATGATTACCCCTCTGAGGCTGGATTTCTTACTACAACCGAGGTGATTCACGATGCGCCGACGATTAAAACAATACGACTCCATGGGGATCGTCAGATTGTTGAAACACAGGTGGACGATGAGTCGGTCACGATGCTCGCTGACGCACTATATGAAGTTCTCACCGGGACACATGCTGAAGATGAGATTACTGAGGCACTGAAAGAATTTCTGAATAAATAATTCCGGGAGTCTGAATATAATAAGATGCAGGGAAACCGAAGCTGAAGCTGAAGCTTGACACTCTTAACAGTCCCTGTCGCAGACCGCGAACAATCTGTTCAGGTTCGCATACGCGGTGAATGGTTGTTCGGTGAGGATCGTCAAATCAGCCTAACAGATTTTCGCTTGAAGAAGGATATTAGCCCTTAGCTTGATCTACCGTAACTCCGTGTGGATCCGCGTCACTACTGCCGATCACCATCTCAAATTCTGGTGGAAACTGACCATCAACAAGAAGTCTTGCCCAGTCGATGATGATCTCAAAGAACACACTATCATCATTCCTGAGATACTGACTGGGACCGTATTTATCCCTGTATTTACTTTTAATTTGTTCAGCAGCCTCACCCTGTACTTCTGTCGCCACTCCCTCCAATTGCAGATTATATTGCGCCTCATCGACGACGAGCGCAACCCGTGGATTGAGTGTCATGTTTTCGTATTTTCGATACATTGATTCAGTCGTAATATACAGATCAAGATTCTGATCAGAAACAAACCGAATTGTTGCCGCTTCAGGAACGCCGTCCTGCGATGCTGTCGCCAATGTACATGTCTGTGCTTCAGTAAGCACCTGTCGTGCTTTTTTCTTCGACGAGGGTGATGAAGATTCCTCAGTCACTATTAATAATTTTGAGAAGCTTTCTGTTGAGTGTTCTGCAAGCTCTGATATTAATCATGTTGTCCGCTAGTAGAAGTGATATGAGTACCCACTGCGTCTCAGTACCCCCTCTTCAGTTTATATTATATATCTAAAATAACAATAATAAAATCGTTGGCTGATTCCAATATGAAGATCAGTTATCAGGATAGGATATGTATTTCGACAAGACTGGCTACAATCATACCCATACCTGCTTTCAGAGCCTCTCGCCGACTGATTTGTGTGAAGCCGTAGTATAGCAATATCATCGGAATCGTCAGAGTAACTGCAATCATCCATGACGGCACCCACTGAGAATTGAGAAGAGGGAATATGAGGAAAGGGGAACTAATCCCAATAAGAAATGCACTGATTCGACCCCACTGGATCTCTGACCAACTCAAGCCATTATTTCGAGGAGGATTATCGATCAGTTCGCGTTTGGAGGGCATAGATGCTTACTCGTCATTTTGAAGAACATACACTTGAAACGTATGTTCATATTCGGTCTTCAGTATAATAACTGGGTATACATCGGTCAATGGCTGCCAGGTCATGATTTCTTGTTCGGTTATCGAAGGGCGTCGAAGCGGTTGTCTATACTCAGTGTGGACAACCGCATAATCTGAGTAATGTCGAATCAGTTAATCGGAATAGTTGTCGAGGAATCTGATGCGCGTTTTCGATCGTCTCCTGCCACTGGTCGCTCAGCAGGGACTGTTTTTATTCGACGTTCCTGTCCGCGACGCACGATGTCTAACATGACCGGAGTTCCAGGTTCTGTTTCAGTCAGCAGACAGCGCGTGAGCTCTTCGTGTGACCGCACCGACTGATCACCGATTCCAACAATAATATCACCACCGACTGGCACTGTTGCTCGGTCAACCCGCCGCTCCTGACGACTGGGATTCAATCGCTCGCCATTCGTTTGCTGTCGGACATTAACGACGATGACACCGCGTGCGGTGTCAAGCCCATTTGCCTTTGCGATACGTGGTGTCACGTCTAATGTCTGGACACAAAGATACGAATGCTGATACCGACCTGTATTGATTAATTCTGGCACGACCTCGGAAATAACTCTTGCTGAGACCGCAAATCCAATGTTATCGCCGGACTTCGCTCGGTTTACCCCGACAACAGGGTATTCCTCACCCGAGGCAGCCGTGTCGGGAACTGCTGTGATCAGCGGACCACCGCTGTTTCCGGGATTGATTGGGGCGTCTACTTGAACGATGTCGGGAATTGCAAATCCCCCTGATGTCGGCATAGATCGATCGACACCTGAAACGACACCGGTCGTGACTGACCCATCCAAACCGAGCGGGTTTCCAAGTGCTGCAACAGGCTGACCTGGTTGCGGATATGCTGTGTGCTCAGCGATTTGTAATGGCGTCGTGTCTGCTGGAGTATCCGTGACGCGAATAACCGCGAGATCAGTATACACATCACTTCCGACGACAGTTCCAGTCTCCCAACTTCCATCATGAAATCGAATATCGACACGGTCGCGCTCTCGAACCACGTGCTCGTTCGTGAGGAGGTGGGTATCGGTATAGAAGAAGCCTGATCCAGCACCGCGTTGACCAGGATCCCGATAGATAGACACGACGGATGGAACGACCGCCTCATAAAGCGACTGATAACTCGGTTGCTTCATGTAATCTATTAGTCTAAGATAACAAATCAATGTCGGCGTAATTCGATTGCGATTCATGACTGTCTGGTCTCATCTTGGCTATCCACCATCTCAGAGATAATAAAACCGCAAAGTAAAACAATCAGATGACGTGCTCGGACTCAGCGATTATGGAATTTCCGAGGCTAAACCCTCGCTGTTCAGAGCGAGGAGACAGCTAATAACTCTTCGTGTAACCAACTTCAATAGCAGTGTCGATATTTTATATCTTGACCGGTACAGTTACCACGATATTTCCTAGAACTACTTGTACGCACGGTCTGATGCTGGAAACGACCCGTGCCTACCGGGCGAAAACCGGTGCCCACCAACAGGGAGACGACGATCTCAATAACTGCGGGCACCCGGCGTCGAAACTGTGGAACGTCGCCCGTTTCCATTCATCACAAAAGGGAAAATACCGGCGAGACCCGGTCTGAAGCCGACCGCGAGCGATACAGAGACAGTGACCTCCACGCTCAGTCAACTCAGTCCTCGGTTTCCGATCCTCAACTCACATTGGAGATACCGATACTGACAGTGATGGGTCCGATCATCAATTGACAACTAACTCCTCACGGTATGTCTGATCACGTAGATGAACTGTGTATCAGAGCCGCGTGGAGGCGAAAATAAATATCCATACATGCGCGCAGATCAATAACACTAGATGCCGGTTATACGTCCGCTCACCGACAATAACAGCAAGACGAGTGAAGTTGCTTCGCTTATTACATCACATTTCGCTGATGATTGGTCGTACGATGTCCCAGTGAATAACGAGAGTGATGGGACCTTCGTTCGAGTCGCAGAGAAAGATACTGATCCAGTTGGTGTGATGGCACTCACGATATACATGTCACGAGAGCAACTGCAAGAGGCTATGCATCTGATTGATACAATTGAACCGATTCCATCTGTATCTCGGTATGGACTTATTCATGCAGGATATGTCGACCCTGACCGGACTGGGGAGGGGATTGGAAGTTCCCTGATCGAGCGACTCCACGAGATCGGTGAATCACGGGATGTCGATCTCTTCGTTGCTGACGCATGGTTCCATGGTGGTCCTGATTCCCCAGCACAATTACTCACTACACATGAGTATGATATCTTACACACGCACTCCATAGCCGGACATACTGATGGACCCTGTCCGAAATGTGGCACATCATGCGTATGTGAAACAGCACTTACAGTGCGTTCAGCTGACACAAACTGATATATCACGTATTCTCCGACAGATATATCAAAGAAACTACCGGACACATATCCACATTCAGTGTCTGTTGATGATATGAGCGCTAATCCGTTCAAAACTGAAGGGTTCTGGGTAGCGTCATCCCAAGCAGCTCACAGCGACAAAACGCTCTCTGGTAATTTTACTCAGATGTGAGTCTCCGGTCGAACGAATTTGGGGCAACCTGCCACATTACTTGTTCAATCGCATCCGCACAGACACTTTGAATAAATCCACTCTTCGTGCGATATGTTATTTTGAATCCCCAGGTGTCTTGATTGATATACTGCGTTCGATTGATTTGGAAAATTGCCTGGTCGTCATGTATTGTCGAGATTTCCTCGAACGCCTCTCGTGCCGCTGTATGATGATCTTTCTCAGAGATATTGAGTTTGACTCTGAGCGGTCTCATACGGTGGGTAAGCAACACCACCGGAAATATGTACTGTCATAAACCAGCATGTGATTGCTTAAACAGAGACAGTGGTCAGCTTACCACCGACCAATAAGCAGGCTGTCATAGGTTCCGGTAACAGGCGTGGGGAACGCAATGATAACCATTGTCTGAATCAATATGAAAATGATGTCTGATACGAAGCGCGTGCATGAGCAAGTTGATGAATCAGTTGAAAATCGCGAAATGTGGGCTCGGCGTCGTCGAGAAGGAATCCCGACAAATGAGAATCTTCTCGTCATCACCTGCATTGATGAGCGTATCCCAGTTGAGGAAACTCTCGGGATTGAACTCGGTGACGCACAAATCTTCCGTAACGCTGGTGGGAAGGTCACTGACGATGTTATTCGCTCAGCCGCGCTGACGACGAACTTCTTTGATACCGAGGAAATTATTCTCATCAATCATACTGATTGTGGAATGATGAGTGCTCCTGATGAGGCGGTCCGTGAGGGATTTGAAGCCGAGGCTGGTGATCTAAGTGAGATAGACATTGATCCGTCATTACCAGCGTTGAATATCGGTGACGCTGATATTATGGATTGGGTGAAAATGACGGATGATATTGATGAAGCCTGCGCCACGCAGGTTGAACATCTCCGTCAGTCTGAGTTGATTCCTGACTCAGTTACTATTACAGGGTATGTGTATGAGGTTGAATCTGGCGAGTTACGCCGCCCTGGTAACCGCATGGGTGAAATAATCAGCGAGCGTCAGTAATGTCAATACATAACTTCAACATACTCTGTATCTTTAGTATCTAAAAGATACATCACAGCTCCGTTGCTCAGTTGACCCACAATCACTAATAGAAAGTCGTGGATGCCGGCTTCGATACGTTCTGAGGGGTTTGTTTCATCCTGATATATCTCTCAGCTATCATCACCAACTTGAGCATCTCTAAATTACATGATTATATGAGTTGGTTTCGATGGTCGCCATCTCAAAACGGGAAGAATACGCAGAGATGCTGCATATGTATGCCTCTATAGAACTATTAGTAACTGATATGTGACCCCTGACCCCGGTAGGAAGATGAGTATATGTGTTTGAATATCCAGATAAAGAGTATAGTAAGGATGGATCAATGAGTACCGTTGGGATTATCACTGATATTCATCTGCGAGAGACATATCATGATGAAATTATTGAACGATTGTATCAAATAAGGGATGAACAAATGAATGAGACCCAGATTTCTCATACGTTTATTCTGGGAGATTTATTACAGGAGTCGACAAAACACACTGATCGGAAGCACTTACTCGAGATCAAATCAATATTTGATAACTGGGTATCACCAGTAACTTATCTACTCGGTAATCACGATGTTGCGACGCACTCAAAGGATGAACTTAGTGCAATCCTCGATCAGGATAGATTCTATGGGGTCATTCGGATTAATGATCAAGCATTCATCTATCTTGATTCTGTGAGAGAAGATGTCGGGGCTCGTGGAGTAATCGGTCCCGACCAGCGCAGTTGGCTTGATCGCACTGTGTCGTCGGATGCTGTCGTCTTATCACATCATCCCCTTGGACGGTTTTCAATCAGTGATAATGTCTGGTTTGGAGACTACCCAGAGCGTGCATACCCATGGGATCGGAAAGAGGTACTTACAACGCTTCAAGAAACGGCTCAGGTCAGCGTAAGCGGACATATTCATCAGCCAGGACGCACGACGTTCCGTGGATTATCACATATATCGATCAATGCCATGAGCAAGGAGACGCCGAAAAACCCTGTCAGCGGGAATTATGCACTTCTCAATACCGGAGAGTCACTGGAACTGACAACTGGTCGTGCAGAGTAAATTACTCGGGTCCTGTCTGAGTTCCAACTGTGTGAGTGAATAAAACCCCCGTGAGCTCTTGAACAGATGCACAACATGTCAAACATGCAGTGGCGATTGTCAATGGCTTCAATCTTGACTCAGCTTCAAGGGAAATCACGTGCATTTAATAGACTCACAAATACGTCAGTTAGACGATGTTATATTGGATCTTATATGCTGAGGGATATCGGCGGTCATGTCGAAATTACTGTTCGTAAAACCACTCCAAGCGGGACTTCCTTTGGGACATACACGTCATGTGACTCGTGTATGCTTTCAGGATTTGACTCAGAAACAGTCACATATGGTTCCTGAAGATGTTCATTGATCCGACCCTGTCCGGAAACAGCAATGAACTGATCAGCAGTTGACTGCATCCGGAGGTCCCGGACAGTATCTCCCGCTGCGATAACATGGTCCCAGTTATGTTGTTCATCCAATGCTGTGAGCATTCGAGATTTATTTATTGAGTAGAAATCCCCGGTAAAACGCCCTGTCTGGTCGGTTTCAAATTTCGTTGCAACGACTGCTTGGATAGGGACTTCAATTGCCTTGCTGGCGAATATATTCGCTATCGTCGCTGGCATATCTGTTATAAGCAAGAGTTCAACTGATGGTGTCGATGTCGTAATATCTTCTAATGCAGCGGCTGTTGGGTTATCGATGAGTGCGCATCGGCTAAGCGCTTGCTTCATTGCCGTTCGGAGTTCGCCTCGGCGATGTGTGGTGATTGCTTTTGCGTACTTTTTAAGTAATGAGATTCGCATTTCGTCGTAACTGTTCGTCGACGGCGAGTTGAACGTATATTTGGGATCAATCACAGTATTAATCTGCGTCTGAACTTCCCGAAGAGTATCAAGCAGTGAGAGGGCTAACTCGCCATCACCAAGACGCTGAAGCAGATCCACAGTTCGGAGTGTTATTCGCCATCGTTTCTCTGTCCACGGATTCCCGTAGTAGCGCCCAACGAGCCCAACAGCCTGTCGAAGTATACGGCGGTCAGTCGGTGACCAGTGACCGGACTGAACGAATGGAAGATAGCTGATTGATTCGATAAACACAGAACCACCACGATAGAGTGTGCCGTCTATATCAAGACATAATGCTGTTGTTGTGGGTGACTCGGACATTATATATCGACACCGAGACAGTACCACCCGCTTGTGTGTAATGTTGTGGTCATCAACTCTTGATTCATCTAGCCATCAAAATAATTAATTGGAAAAGTGATCTCGGATACCTGTGAGTGCTACACATCATATTACGAGAGGTCTACATGTATTTTCTCTCCGATAATAAATATCTGTAATATTTCGGGAGGCATTGATAAACGTGCACTTATTATCAGGCGGGAAATAAAGAGGTACCGTCCGTGTCGATATTGAGACCCGTCGTTGAATTGATTCGATTATATCCTCATTCAGCTTGCTGGTTGTACTCGATGTCCTCATCATAGTCCCGCCCCACCGGTGTGCCGCTCGCATCAATCTGATTCTGAAGCCATGCTGTTGCGCTCGTGAGTGTTTCTTCATCAGTAGCGGTCATCTTAATTCGATTATGACTAGCATCCCGGTCTGGATAACAGCCTATCTTGACTTCCTCCCACCGCTGAAGGTGGGCTTCTGCTCGCTGCGTGTCAGATCACCAGGAGTATTGCCGATCCCACCGCTGACAATCACTGCGCTAAAACTCTCACTATACTCACGCACGCGCGATTGGATCAAAGAATGCTTATTAGCCACAGTGAGTATTCGCTTGACGGCGACACCGCGTTCTCTAAAACGCTGTGCAAGTCATGTTGCGTTTGTATTGGCCGTATCACCTACAAGAAGCTCATCATCAATAGTCAGGATGGCAACTCTCATTCATACATCATATACTAGCAGTTTCGTCCACAAACAGGTATCATCTATGTTTCATCAAACTTCTGAACGAATGTTAATGCGAATATTATTTATGATTAATCACTTCCATCGCCAGAAAATTAATATTTTGATACTATTTCTCTATGTGACACCATGATATTTGCTTTGACCATTTATTCGACTGTAAATGGTAGCATCTGTGATTCTCGTCCCGATATAGAGCGAATTTGCCGTCACATTTATTATCATTTGCTCCATATATTATCTATATTCATGGGGATCAGTGAGTTCTTGTATATCCTACCTACCAACGAGAGTGACCAGACACCTGCAGCAGAGACACATATCGAGTGTCGTAACTGTGGCACAAATCTCGAAGCTGACCTCGATACGTGTCCCGACTGTGGCGGTAATCCTGCCGTCTATCAGATATCATAGTTTGTCTCTCGACAAACAAATGAATACAACGTAGTGAAGTGTCTGTTAGTAGTCCCCAAACCTTCGAGAGTTCATTTTCATTTTTGTTTCGCCATCTAATCTGTGACATATAGAATCATGGGATATAGATTCTCTTCGCTTTGAGTTTCGACGACTGATACTATCACAGGATGTATGTGCAGTCTCTGAGTAAGATTGCGTATCGATACGAGAGATGCGCATATATATATCCATTGTGACTGTAATACAATGAACGATGACTCACAGATGACTGAACCATTATCTGCGATGTATCTAATTAAATTTGGATGATGAGAGTGATACGTGAAGCAGGCGCAATCCCACTGAGGCTGTGGATACGCGCCGTCGCAGCCTGGGTTTCCGAACAGTAACACTGCTGTTGCGACATGAGATCCCTGTAAGTGTCGGCGCACTGGTTCTGACCCCAGTGTCGCCGGGCGCCCGACAGGTGGCGGTTCGAGTGTAAGTGTAAGTGTGAGTGTGAGTATACGCCCACTTTGGAAGCAGGGTCTGTCCCATGTGGGAAGCAAACAACAACCACGTCATGTAAGTAACTCCAAGTCTGGTGAACCCAACGACCGACCACCGCTCCTGTGGCAAAAATAACACGGGAACGCGTTCTTGGCTAAAGAGTAGAGTCCTGGGGGCGGGGGTTGGGGTTTGTGGGTTTGGCACTCCCGATACACAGAGGCTGTCCCTTGCCCGGCTCCGGCTATATACCGATTCCCACGGTGTGTTCGCTTGGCAGTCTGTGTGACCCCCGCACCTGCACCTGACACTCCCAACTCAACTCAACTCACAACTCAACTCAACTCAACTCAACTCAGCGCTGCGGTGCCGTGGGATTCCTCTGCGTTCACGCGGAGGAGAATGTCAAAGACTACAGTTTCGTTCGTATGATGTCATTGATTGTTGTTACTTTGTTCGGATTGAACGTCCACTCAGCTTTCCACTTATTTGGGGCAATTTCAATTGCCATCAGTGCTGCTGCGGCCGTCTCAGATTGATGAACGACAAACCATGAGTTTCGATAATCACACGTATATCCCCCATGTATCTTCACACCGTATCCACGCGGCGGAATTTGGTCTGGCACGCCATATACATGCGTATCAACGTCGGCATCCCCAAGCCGTCGGTAGACATTCTCAGTCCCATTCTCATCGAGTAGTCGAGAGAGTCGCTGGAAGGATGCCCGGTGAACACCGCCATATTCATATGATAACCGCTCAATATACCGTGAGATAAGCACCAAAATCAGCTTCTCGTTATTCGATTCAGGATATCCGTGCAGATGAAATGGTGTTTCAGTCAAAGCTGTGATCACATCCGGATATTCAATCTCTTCGAGTTGTGCTGCACCAGTAATGTATCTATCTGAGTTCACTAACAGCAGCGATGATTCGATCTCCTGCAGTGGCGAACTCGCTGCGATGCGATCATTGATTAACAATACAAGTCGACTCTGCTCATCGCCACTCAACGCCGTGGTATCAACCTCGACAGGTTGTCTGGTGAATATGTCTTCGATCATCTGCTCAATAACCGATGGTCGATCTGCATTCTCAACAACAAGGGCGTATTCTGGAGCGTCAGCATCGGCGATATGCTGATTGAGGACGGACTCCTCTGGAGAACACGACAGTTCCGCTGTCAAAGTACTATTACTACTACTTCATTGGTATTAAACCCAACGCGGGCACATATGCGGGTTTTAGCGCCGCTAAGCCGAGAAATCGAATAGATTTCGAAAGTCGAATCACTGGTTTACCGGATGAGTTGAACGGTAAATTCGCGGATTTATACCTATGGATAGACTACCTAAATCGGACATGAAATTCGATGCAGACGGCAATAGACCAGCTCTGTTAGCCGCTGGGGTACTAGGAGCTGTAGCGACCGTTGCTGGGAAACAGATCGTCGCACAACTCACACGCGGTCGCTTAGGGAGCACTGAGGAATATAATGTAGCAAAGGTCATTGTCTCAGGACCGATTCAGCGTGACCGCGGTCGACCATCGCCATTGTCAGCTTCGGGAGCGTCAACTGCCGATGATATCGTCGAGCGGATTGAGGATGCCGACGATGATGATGCGATCGAGGCACTTCTTCTTGAGCTTAATACACCAGGTGGAGAGGTGCTACCAAGCGACGATATCCGCCGGGCTGCGATTGAATTTGACGGTCCGACGATTGCGTATGCGACTGATACATGCGCATCAGGCGGGTACTGGATTGCGAGTGGGTGTGATGAACTGTGGGCAAGAGATGTCAGTCTTATCGGCTCGATTGGTGTCGTTGGATCCCGCCCCAACGCGGCTGGATTAGCTGATAAGATTGGGATTTCATACGAACAATTCACCGCTGGAGAATACAAGGATGCTGGCGTTCCCCTCCGCGAGATTGAAGAGAGTGAGCGGGAGTATCTCCAGAGTATCGTTGATGGGTATTATGATCAGTTTATCGAGACCGTGAGTGAAGGTCGTGATATGGACCCCAATCAGGTCCGTGACACAGAAGCTCGCATCTATCTTGGAAGCGATGCGCTTGAGATTGGACTCATCGATGAGCTCGGGACTGAGGATGATGTCACAGATCGAATCGAGAATCTCATCGATGCTGAGCCTGAGATTCGGGAGTTTGAGCCGAAGAGAGGTCTTGCCGAGCGATTGAGTATCGGTACAGAACGCGTTGCTTTCGCTGCTGGAAGTGGGGTCGCGAGTGTGTTTACAAGCGATGGAGGCGATATTGATGTCGAATTAAAGTAACACGGAGAAAGCCCCCGTTTCAGCTAAACGACGTGAAGCGGTGCTGAGCGTGCAGATATAATCACAGTCGAGATATCCCTTTTGATGATTGTTCTAAGTGATAATCATATAACACTACTCCTGGTCGGTGAGATCAATGAGGCTGTCTCAGGTGTCAAAGTCTCCATATCGAGGTTCATTTCAGGTATCACTGTGACAGCAACTATCCGCTAGTCTCATTTTCGCGCTCGCTATATTGTCAGTATGAATTCGAAGACGTTCTACTGCATTGTTGATTTTGATAGCTCACAAACAGATCAACCCGAGGGAATCATTCGAAGTGCTATCCAGGGGGTAATCAACTGCGGCGATGCAACGGTCGGTTCAGTTGATGTGCAGAAAGCCGACATGGTTAATGAATACACTGAGCAAATCACCACGCAGGCGACAGTCCAGTTGACGCTGAATGAATTACAGAGAAAGACAGATACCGATACCGACACGGACATGGACACGAAACGATGGATTGAGACCCGAATGAACGCCGAAGCACCTCAGGGTGTGTATGGCATTCGACTCACCGAGCGGTGATGTTGAATGACTGTGTCATTCACTGTATGTTGGGTCTCAAAGTGGGATTGAATATCCGGGTTTCATATTCGATTTGACGTGAGAGTATCTATTCATTGGTTTAGATGATATTGTGAGTGTTGGGACGCCGATAGAAACCGATAATATGAAGATTGATTTGTCCGCAAACCACAATCAGGTCATGTCCGACGACACGATACCAACGCTCGTCAATCCAGAGTGGCTTGAAAAACGACTTGATGCCTCCAATGTGCAAGTGCTTGATTGCACGGTCTATCTGCAGGCTGGAAGTGGTGAGGAAACGTATGAGCTTGAATCCGGGTATGACAACTGGAGTGAAGCACACATTCCAGGGAGTCAGTTTGCTGATCTTATCGAAGATCTTTCTGAGACCGAAAATCCAAAGTACCCGTTTCAGTTACCGACACCGGATGCATTCGCCTCTGCAGTGAGTGAATTAGGAGTGAGTAATGACTCGCGGGTTGTTTTGTATGATACTGTCGACCAGGGGAATAATAATGAATGGGCAGCCCGTCTTTGGTGGATGTTTCGTGTATTTGGGCATGACCAAGTCGGTGTCCTCAATGGTGGTTGGTCTCGATGGACGGCTGAAAATCGACCGGTATCCTCGACGGTGACAACGCCGACATCAGCTCACTTCACTGTTGAGTACCGCGACGAACTCGTTGCCGACAAGGAAGATGTTCGCGCTCAAACAAACGATGCCGATGCGTGCGTGATTAATGCACTTCAATCAGGCGACCATGCGACTGAGCGGATTCCAAACAGTGTCAATGTTCCTGCACTCGGTGATGAAGGTGTGCTTGATGCTGACGGCACATATGTGTCTGATGATGCGCTCAAAGAACAGTTCTCAGAAGTTGGTGCAACAGAGGCTGATACTGTGACTACCTACTGTGGAGCTGGTATCGCAGCAAGTAGTGAGGCATTAGCACTCCATCAAGCTGGTATTACTGATGTTGCTGTGTATGATGGCTCACTCAGTGACTGGACGGCAGATCCAGACCTTCCAACCGAGCAGAGTGAGTGATAACGCACAGATACCTACTCTGCAGAGTGTGACTGCGACATCTATTGAATATATCTTTCGACAACGCGAACTCTGTTCGATTGTCCTTGCTGTCTGGTTTCGAATATTCACGCAATCGTCAGCAAGCGGTCTATCGCTATAACGCGCCGACGAAGGTATGTAGATTACACCCTAAGAGATAATATCGAAATGATTCACCAATTAAGCCCTGCTGAGCAAGCGGCGGCGTTGGTCAGTAATCCGGATTTATACGATTCTCTTGCGGATGAATACGAGACAGAACTCGAGTTTTATTCGACACTCAGAAATAACGCACAAAAGTCACTGGAAACATTTGAGGAGTATGTAAGACTGCGGGGTATATTCTTAACTCGGGGTCCAACCGAAGCAATCCGTTCTCGGATCGAGGACCGACTTGACCGGAGTCTCAAAAACATGGTATTGGGAACAAGCCCTCGTGGTCGTGCATATGCTGTCGATACGCTCAGTGAGCTTGAAGCACGTCGACAGACATTTCAGCGATTAACTATCGAGATTCCTTCGTTATTAGCGGTCGTCCAGACAACTATTGAGCATCTCTATGATGATGTTTCCTCACCAACGGACGTTCGTCAAACCTGTGAGTCATTACTGGCGGCAACACCGGCAAATCAGCGAGACGCCATTGAATATCTCTCACGGGTTCGACTCACAGAGCAACTGCTCGCTTCTGAAAGCCCACAAGCCGATATCAACACCGCTGTACTGCAGTATCTCGAAAATGTCTCACTCCCGAGGGTAGACACAGAGATGACAGCCGCAGAGTACCGACAAGCTGCTGAGGAACGGTCGCCTACCGACCCTGATAAACAACGTCTCTATGAGGCTGCATTACATGCTGACCCATCGAGCGCACGGGTAAGTGATTATCTGTATTTCACAGCGTCGAATCTGATTGAGGACTATCGACACGGAGGAGATGACATAACTCGGGCCGAACTCATTGTCGCACGGAGACAGCTACAGGCAGTTGACCGTCTCCATCCAGAATCATGGGATCAGACAAAGCAGGCATATGCCGAATCGTACCGGCATATCGCAGATGCGATCGAGGCAGGTGGTGGTCGGTGGCTCTCGACACATGCTTCTAACCTTCCGCCCGAGTGGTGGAGTGTCGCTGAGGCATATGTCAGAGCAGCACAAGCAATCGATGCTGTCGATATGGTTCGAGCGATTAAATATCTCAGTAAATCTGTTCGACACGCTGGGCATGCAACAGATGACTGGAAAACCCGAAAGCATCTCCATCGAACAGCATGGGCAACGTTTGATCAGTTTGATCCGACAGTTGTTGCAGAAAACCCTGAGCAATTACGGAGTGCCGAGGAAATTGAGACTGCGATTACTGGCACACGTTCAGTTCATCAATGTCGAGAGTTTGAAGCCTCTGCACATGTCGCATTTGAAGCGGGTAATTATAACACAGTCCACACTGCCAGTAACCGTGCACGATCCGCTGCAGAGCAATCTCCACAGGAGTATATTCATCTGCGAGAGTTGGATGCGATTGAAACGATTGCGACCGCTCGTCAGGCTGAGCAGCGCGGTGAATATGAAACCGCACTGAAACAATATCAGCAGTTTGATTCTGAGGAATCGCATCTCCAGTCAGGAGTCACCTGTCATGCACAACTGTGTGAGATCAAGCAAGCAGTAAATGATGGGCGTCATAATGATGCACTTCGTATCGCACATCAAGGATTTAATTCGGAGTCCATCATTGCCATCGCGACTGAGGCTAGCTGTGGTGTTCTTCGAACGGAATTAAATGATAGCTCTGATCTTACAGCCACAGAGCAATTCTTATCGATCAATACCGATGTCGTCTCTACTCTTTCCGTTGTCCTTCGTTTGTTACAGGCTGGCGGGACAGCAACACAGTTACTCCAGCAGCAGGCGGCTGCATGTTTTCAGAACCTCTGAACGCTTCGGAGACCGAATTATAATCGGAGAATAGCAGATTATGATTCCAGCATATGAAATAAGCAGTATATGCAAATTCAATTGCACCGATGCGCGAGTAAGATGCGTGTCCTCGGATTCAGATGTGAGCTTTATCCAAGCTTAATCTTCTGATTCTACTGTTCAGGTAATCTGTGTGAAATCTCCATCTCTGACGACCACAGCCTCCCCGTCAAACTGTTCATTCGCCTGTGATTCAAGTTCTTGCTCATCACCTTCATGTCTTGGGGAGATATGTGTGAGCCAGATCTTTTGACTATCAGATTCTGACGCAACTTGGGCTGCTTCTGACGCGGTCGAATGACCCGTCGAGTGCGCTCTTTCCGCTTGTGCTTCGGTAAACATCGCGCTATATATCAATAATGAGGCGTCTGATGCTGCATCAACGACAGCATCAGAGGGTCTGGTATCCCCGGTATACACTATTTTTCTTCCAGGCGTTGGGTCTGACAATACATCCTCAGGTTCGACAGTATCTCCGTCATCTGTCTCAACAGTTTGACCATCTTGTAGTCTTCCATATTTCGGACCAGGGTTCACACCAAGCGCTTGGGCTTTTTCAACAAGAAATTCTTGTTTGGGTGCCTCTTGGACAGAGAACCCATGGGAGTGTTCTGTGTAGGGAGTACTGAACGGGTGAATGGTGTAGTCTTCTGTTTGAACTGCTGGTTCATCGCTCTCATACCCATGTATCTCCACTGGATAGCTTGGCCATTCGTACGCGCCTGTAATCATATCGATTGTTCTTTGTCTTCGTTGCTCTGGGACATAGATATCGAGAGGTCTCTTGCGCTCGTCCATCTCAAGAGCTTGTATGAGTCCAGGCAGCCCAAGCGTGTGATCAGCATGAAAGTGGCTGATGAAAACAGCATCAACGTTTGGTGATGAATTGTATTTCATCAAGCGCTGTTGAGACCCCTCTCCACAATCAAAGAGGATTTTATCCCCGAATATATTCAGATAAATACAACTTGTCCCGTACTGAGAGGTAGGAACACCGCCGCTCGTTCCAATGGCAGTAACCTGCATATCTGAGTATGTATGTGCACATAGCTAAATCACATGCATCACGCATTACTCACCACCCCGAAATCACGAAGACCTGTGCGAGATGCATTAATAGATCACCGAACGACTGAGACAGTCTTAGTCGTGTCACACCCTTGTGATGTGGAGATGACACAAGATAAGCGAATAGATATGCACTCTCTGACGCCGAAAGCGGTCGTATGACGCAAGCCCGGGAGGGTGAATCGATACCCGCCGAAATATGAAATTTTACTGAGTGATACCGGAAGATGCAAAAACATCAAAGACAATCATGAGTGTGTTATTCGGATTTACATTCAAACTCACACTCACACTCACTGCTCACGTCTTCGTATAGATGAGGATATGTCATCGCATATGATTTTCGGGTATTCATGAAAAGAACATTCACCATGTCACCCTCATCCAGATATTTTTGAGTGAGACTCCAATAGATCATAAATATGGGCATTGAGTCGGGGAGTGGTGATACAAAGAATATGAATGACCACGCCTCACTGACGACAGAACTCGGCAGTGAAGATATTGCGTTTGTCAATGAAATAAACACACAAATTGCGGATCTCATCGAGGGCACCCAAACGCTTGCACATGAGTATATCCTCGGGGATATCTCCGATTACGGCGTCTCATCGAATGGTCACGGTCACTTTGATCTGGTGCATGAGGACTCATCATTTCACTGTGTTGTCTTTCGCTCCCGATTAGACGAGCTTCAAGATGATATTGAGCAAGGAACTCTAGCCGCGGTGAGTGGCGATATTTCCTATTATGAAAGCGAAGGGAGCGTCTCGGTTCTTGTTCGAGATGTCATTGCAGTCGGACAGGGCATATATCAACAGACCTATCAGGAAAACAAACAGACACTCGCCGAAAGTGGTTATCTTGATGAAGCAGCCAAGCAGCCGCTTCCGCATCTTCCGACCCACATTGGGATTGCAACGAGTGGTGACAGTGCCGCTCGTCAAGATGCCGTGACAAGTATTCATGACCAGTATCCAGATATTGATATCACCGTTCAAGACACGAGTGTTCAGGGAAACGACGCATTAGTCTCATTGGTAGATGCCATCAACAGTCTTGATGATGATGCACGGATTGAATTAATCATCCTGACTCGTGGCGGTGGTGCAAAAAAGCATCTGCGTGTATTCAATGAGATACCACTATGTCGTGTGATCCACGAGACAACAACGCCCATTATAGTTGGTGTCGGTCATGAAACCGACCGAACACTCGCTGGAGCAGTCGCAGATGCGCGTGTCATGACACCAACTGAGGTTGGCAAAGTTGTGCCACAAAAAGACGAGTCACAACAAAAAGTCGAACGACTCGCAACTGATCTCCACCGTGCATATACCGACACAGTCAATCAATCGATTGAACGAAAGCACGACCGTCTACACAGCGCTTATCGACGTCAGGTTACGGACGAACTTCGATCGTTGTCCAACCGACTTACTACTGCGTATGAGACGGTTAAACAACAAAAGAAACATGAACGTGAGAGAGCTGAAATGGTCAAGCCATATGAGCGCACGATTCACCGACAGCGTCTTATAATCGTGGTATTGAGCATCTTACTTGTGGTAGCAACCATATTGATTATTAGTAATATATGAGCGATAATCAAACGCACCCGAGCGATGAGTCAATCACGGCACAAATTGAGCGTCTTGAGGCTATTATTACCGAACTTGAGGATGGTGATGTCTCATTAGAGCGGGCACAACAGTTACACACTGAGGGAGAGCGTATCCTCAAAGCGCTTGAAGATGAATACGACCTTGGAGAGGGTGAGATTATCGAGCGGTCATAAAACCGCAATTGAGAGACAATTGCTGCATACAATCAGACTGGTTACAGTCATTTCTGCTCTGTGATGTATCAATAGTCACTGAATGACGGTGGATGACCGACCGAGACAAGAGGGTATCACTGAAGAATCAGAGACAAATAAAGACAAACTCAGATCAGATTCATGAAACTGGAACTGGTAAATAAGCGTACAATCAGATTCCAAAGTATCAAGACTGTTCTCACCCTGGCGAATGAGTAATGTCGAATCAGACGGCTCATGACGGTCACCACCCTGGACCACCTCGCTTTCTTTCTGTTGATGATTGTATTGTCGATCCAATCTTCGTTGATACGGACCACGGATTCGACCGGGATAATCTTGCCCCGACAATATCGGGTCAGCCGACTCAGGATCCTGAAAACTACGATGCAGATGCGTTTACCTGGCGGGTTATTACTCGACCATCACAGAGTTCAACCACGATTGAGCATGCACTGAGTCCATATGACCATCGAGAACGGTACGACCATGGATTGCACAACACTGCTGAATTCAATCCGGATAAACCGGGAACGTATAAAATTGAATTGAAAGCCCCTGATGAAACACATGAGCTGACAATCCGTGTGTTCGATAGCCCAGATGAGCATCAAAAAACAGATGAAATAACCGATACTGATACTGATACCGATACCGGTACGTAGTGGTCCCTCCCACGGATTAGTCTTGATGGATATTATGACGCACAGAGAGACTCATTTATTATTGAATCACATCCGGCACTTGCACCCAACAGCAAGGCATCCGACTCAGATCTTACTGTTGAGTTTCTCCCACACGATGCGAGTGAGCTTGATACTGAGGATATCACTGTGAGTGACACGAAGGCACAGATTCCACTGTCAGCGCTCAATGCCCCAACGAGTGTATATGCTTGCCCTTTTGACGGTCAGTGTGTTGGTGTGCGCGATCACGTACTTCTTAATCCCGAAACAAAGACGGTGTCATTGCCAAACCGTCCACCTGATTGGCTTGACAATGCTGTGATATATGAAATCTTTACTCGGTCATTTGCAGGGACCCCTGGTCAAACCACATTTGAGACGCTGGACAACCGCGTGTCGTATCTGAGTTCTCTGGGTATTGATGTTATATGGCTCACACCAATTGTGCCCGCATGGAGCCCAACCGTGGAACGTGCTCCCGGTGGACCACATGGGTATAGCGCAACCGATTACTTTTCTGTGGCTGATGATTTAGGGACGCTAGCGGAATTTGAAGCGTTCGTTGAGCGCTGTCATGACCATGATATCCGGGTCTGTTTCGATCTAGTGATTAATCACTGTGGATGGCCTCACACATTCTTTCAGGACACTATTGCTGAGTTGGATGCTGATTCGAACCCAGATGATATCAGCACCTTTCCGAGTATTGCATCCTGGAATACCGACTCAAAGTATTTTGACTGGTTTGATCGACAACAGGGAGGAAATGAGTACGATGTCGCTCCTGCACAGACGAGTTTCTTTGATGTGAGATATCAGCCAAATCTCAATTTCGGTAATGTTGCACTTCGAGAACACATCCTCGCTGTTATCGAATTCTGGGCTCAGCGGGTTGATGGCTTTCGGTGTGATATTGCATGGGGAGTACCACACAGCTTCTGGGTTGAAGTTCGTGAGCGAGTGCGAGCACAGAATCCTGAGTTTTTCCTCCTCGATGAGGCAATTCCACGAAAAGCTAGCTTTGCCGCCTCAGAGTTCGATTGTCATTTCGATACAGCAGGATTCATGCAGTCTATCCATGCAATTGCTCAAGGAAAACGGTCACCAACAGATCTCCTCACCGATATTGCAGCCCGCAGAAACGATGGATTCCCACAGCATACTCACTTACTCAATGCGACGGAGAACCATGATGAACCTCGATTAACATATCAGGCGATGCTTGGTCAACGACCCGCTGCAGAGAAAGTCCAGCGAGCGGCAATGGCAGCAGCAGTCATGCTTCCGGGGATCCCAATGATATATTATGGACAGGAGCGATTGATCACTAAGCATGGTCGGCGTCGAGAGCCTGCATACCCGGACGACCCGACCCAAAGCGATGATATCGAGTCAGATCCATACAAGCGAGCGTTCATAAACTGGTCGACACTTCCTACAGAGCACTTTGCCTTTTATCAACGTCTTATCGCGCTGTATCACGACTCACCCGTGTTTGGGGTGAAATCAAAACTCACCCGAGTCGCTCACCGGAGTGAGACACCCACGGACGTGCTTGTTTTCGCTCGAAACGCGGGGATGAATGAGCCGAAGCGAGTAATTATCATTAATTTCGCTGAAGAGTCCCGACACGTGGACCTTCGGGCAGTTGTTGATACGACAGACCAGTTTACTGATAATGATATCAGCGTGGATACAACACCATCTGAAGATATTGTTACTGTTGACGTTGAGACAGTGGCAGTGCTCAAGACTCCATCACTGCTTGGACAGGATGTCCCGCCACAGTCATGATGTCATGGATATGTTGTTTATGTATTTTAATAGAGTAAATTGTGGTAAGATCACTTACTGAGTCTCTCTGGATTCTAGGGCACAGCCTGCGGACACAGGTTATCAAGAGCATCTGTTGTCATCATCGGTTCGATAAATTTACCAGCCGTGCTCACTCGGATTGCATAGAGAATCTCGCGATATACAGTTCATCAATCAACTGTTGAGCATCATAGATAGATATGCTCCCGACCACGATTGGACTCCAGCATCGAGACTCCTGTCGGTCTCGGGTACCACCCTGATGAAATCCCGACACTAGTGTCAAAAATAGTCACAACAACTTATACCACAATCAACCTGAGGCATGTATGCGCTGTATTTGAGAGCACGCGCGCAATTCGGCACTCATATTGACTATCGATCTGCCCATGCGACCCATAACCCAAGGATGATTCCGACAACGCCAAATCCAGCCGTCACGAAAGAGGGGTCCCACCAGTCAACCGACGCTGTCACAAGTCCAATAACGCTGAGGGTGACACAGGAAAACCCGATTATTTTACTCGGATATCGTGGGTACTTCTTGAACCAGTTTGACATAGATCCATCTTCGTCATCTGGCATATGATTAATCATATTCCTTTCTTTCTGATATTCGTTAGTGAACTGTTTCCACTATTGGAATACCAGCACAATCACAAATAGTTAGTACACACTCTAGACACCGCAACGCCACGGCGAGTGGTCCACACTGACGAAGCACATCTCAGTTGTCACTGTTTGGCTCCAGTAGTGAATGAATCTTCACCCGCCCGATAATCATCAAATCGTGTGCAGCGAGATAACGGCTGAGTTATATGGGTGATTAAATCCTCACTCGACCGCTAAACGACTTCACCGCCCGCGTTTGGGGCTCTTCACCTCTCGATTGGGTTTGATAAGCGTGGAGCTGAGCTCTAGTTCTGTGGCAGAGTCTCTCTCCGACGTGAACACGCCTGCTCTAACCGCCGCAGACGGCTTCATTTCAGGGGGCAGGTCAGTATGTCGGAGCGTGAGTGTCTCACTCCTCTTAGATAGATACACGACCACAGTCATAATCACAATCGACGGTTCGCGTATCGCGTCTGAAACATCATCGAAAATAAAATCCGGGTAACCATCAGACGACTCTACTTGACCGTCTCGGGTGACCGAGCGTATCGTTGCATGGCAACAAGCGTCAAAAAGAAGAGACTTCTATGGGCGCTGTCTCCGTATGTACCCTTCGCCCTCCTCTCTCTGTCGTTACTCGTGTCTTCGACGCTTGCTGAGACAGGAGGGAGGTTGAGCGCGCCTAATTCCAGCTAAACTGGATCACTTATCTGTTCCGGCGACAAGTTCATTCCACCTTTCAACGCCTGCCTCTGCGACCTCACGATCCTGGCTGACCTCACCGCCAGAGGCACCAATCGCACCAACAACTTCCCCGTCTCTCGTTAGTGGATATCCACCACCGAAAATGACAATATTATTATCATCTGTCGTCTGCAGACCATATAACGAATTCCCTGGTTCGCTTGCTTCCGCAAGGTCATGAGTTGGCATATCAAGCGCCGCTGCGGTATAGGCCTTGTTTCGAGAGATAGACACAGAAGCAAGCCATGCGTCGTCCATTCTGTGTTGCGCGATTAAGTTACCCTCGCTATTCGCTACTGTGATGACCATTGGTTGACCAACATCCTCTGCTGCTGTTTGCTCTGCTGCTTCGATGAGTTGCTTTGCAGTAGCAAGATTAAGTTCCGTAACCACATCATCAAAATTCATGGAAATACCATTAAATATGCATGTTGTATCCTCCACATGTTTATCAAAGATAATGATGGATGTCCAATTAATTCTTGAACCAGCCCAATAAAATGGGATGACAATTATTATCTCGGAGTATGTATATCATAAGTCCCTCTGTCTAATGCCAGTACGATCTCGTGATGAACGGGTCTGAAGTCCGTGCCTCCTCGATTATACACTGAGGATTCTGACTCGGTTCGTAGACACGCACTCACTACCTTGCTATCACAGAGGAGTAGTATCACTCATGAATGAGTGACAAAATGATACATCACGTCTACAACATCTATCAGATAAGTAATACACTCAATGAACGTTCATCTCCGGCATAACTGCCCCGAGTGTGATTCTAACTAATTGTTCAAAACAAATATCGAAGTCACTGGGTGAGGATACGGAGACAACTGTCGATGAGATCATCATAATGTAGGAGATATAATCGATTGAATGACCTCTGAGGCGGCTAGCAAGCAATTGTGCGACATCGAATGAGAATAATGTGTATCAATTACCCGCTATATTCACACAATAGTGTCCATGATGAATGTCAGAGGATTAACTTATCAGTTATTGGTACTGTGATTTCTGTCTCCGAAGCGGAACGCGTCACCGGGCGTTCCAGTTGAACTCAGTCTGAGTGTGGGTGTGGGTTCGGAAAGAAACACTGGTGAGACTGCCAACGACTGTTATAGTGAGTGATTACTGACTGTTGATTATGCAACTATTTGATACATAAGACTGACAGACTCAGTATGATGTGATTTCCTTTGCTATCGATTCCACACTGTCAATTGCTCGTTGCCATTTAACCGTACTGTTTGTGGATGCGGTCCATTCGTGCGGCCATCACAAAGTCCGTCTTATGCAGTCCGTCGATTTTGTGCGTCCACATTTCAACATTTACCTCCCCCCATTGGAGGTGAATATCTGGATGATGCCATTCCTCCTCAGCGAGTTCACCGATTTCATACGTGAACTCAAGTGCATCGCGAAAGTCCTCAAAATTATATGTTGCCTCAAGATGATGATCATCGACAACCTCCCAGACATCATCTCTGAGTTCATCGCGATACTCCGCGTATTCGTTTTCGACGAGTGGTTCATCATCTGAGGTACATGCTTCGCACGCTTCATTTGCTAATTCTGACATCACATACATCATATGTTTCTTTGTGGTTATATTTTGATGTGTATCAGAGGACAACTCATATTCCGCACCCTAAACGAACTGGTGAGGAATTTTAGAAAATCATGCCAGATCTAAAACCCTCTTGTCGATTAATCTGAATAAAACGGCTGGATTCACCTACCGCATCACCGATTGTGTCAAATTTGAGTGATAAAAAACGTGCTTCTCGGGGCAAATGACAGAGTCTCCCCTCTGTGTCAATCTTACACATCTTCAACACCGTACACTTCCACACTCAGGTCAAGCAGTTCAAGCACCCGTTCAGGGACATCAACATTAGCCGGGATTTCTCTATTCCCATCCTCGTCAACGAGAATCAGCATATTCTCAAATCGTTCGAGGACACGCCTGCCGGTGGGTCCAAAGCTTGTCGGTCCACCGGCCAAATCTATCGGCTCCTCAGCCGTGGCTAATGCCTGCCGTGCTCGCTGTTCGATGAGCGAGTACACCAATAATGCCAGAATCAGCACGTACCCGAGCGCTTCCACGCGGTCGGGTCGGTTCAGAAACACCGGGCCGACCCACTTGGGGTATTTCAGGACCGGAAACCGCCGTTCAACCGTCTGTTGATATTTATGTAGCCCTAAGACATCTTCACCACTCCACTCGTCGGTGTGTGTCAGTGTTGTGATTAGCACAAAGCAGCTTTTGCGCTGCTTCCGTGTCTCGATTGCTTCTTCATCTCGCTGTACTGTGACAGTGATTTTATACACTGTTTTGTACGGCTCCCAGTCCTTCGGTAGGCGACCAGGGCTGTCACGTGATTTCTTTTCGTCGGTTTCGACGACGTCTGTGTCAATCTCAAAACAGTGTTCGTCATGATCAGCGAGCCACTCGGCGGCGGCTTCTGTTGCGTCTTCTTCAGATGCAAACGAGCAGTCGCCCAGTTGGTCGACCGCGTCCATGAGGTCTTCCTCGGTGGTATCGAGATCCTGTGCAATCCGCTTCTCTGCTTGCTCTTTTAGCAACGATGACCGCACAACAACGCACTGAACATCCTGTTCGTAGAGTGTCCTCGGGAAGCTCTGAAGTTGGTAGAACCTATCTATCGCGTCTTGAGGCGGTGTGAGTTCGGGATAGAAACTATCGTCCTATGGAGTTTTTGTGGCAGGAACGGCAGACTGTGACCGTCTCCTCTGGGAAATAGCTCACGTGATGCCGAATCATGTTGTCCCAGTCCAGTCGTTCCTCACAGGTTTCGCAGAAGCGGTTCGGTCGCTCATCCTGTTCACATTCCACCGAGCAGTGGTTCTCATTCTCTCGAATGTCCGCATTACAGACACGGCAGTAGCCATCAGGAAATCCGAGTGGGTCGGAAAGCGTGTCTTCCTCGGTACTGAGCCCTGCCCCAAGCCCAGCATAGAAGCTCACCCGAAGCGAGCAGTATCATTCTTCCCCATTTTCGATTACCTCTGGAACTATGTCAGACACTTTGTTAGACTGTCTGCTCGCAACCAGGGGCAGAGAGTTGACCCACGAGATCACCTGATAATGTCACTCCCACTCTCTGAGATACCCCAGCGAGCTACTCCGTCTCAGTATCAGCGAATTGGAAAGTGTTCGTCCCGTCACAAGTTGCCCCTCAAAACACCACACCGTGAGGTCGGCATCGCGGCGGGGTGGGGTGGGGTGAGACGGTTGGCTGTCGTGTCAGATTACGCTTCGATGGCGGAGGTATCGTACTCCTGAGCCGCGAGCGCCTCTTCCATCCCGGTGAGCAAGGCGGCGACGTTCTGGTGGCGGGCCGAGTGACCCATACACCCGATGCGCCACAGTTCGCCGGAGAGTTCGCCGAGACCGCCTGCGATTTCGATATCGTATTCCGACAGCAGGAAGTCGATCACAGCAGCATCGTCGACACCGTCTGGCACTCTGACCGTGTTCAGACTCGGAAGCCAGTGGTCGCGGTCTGGGAAGAGCTCAAGTCCGAGGTCTTCAAGCCCCTCAACGAGTGCGCCTGCCACGTCGCGGTGACGCTTCCAGCGTGCTTCGAGCCCCTCTTCGGCGACGAGTCGCAACGACTCACGGAGCCCGTACAGTGAGGATGTCGGCGGCGTGTGGTGATACGAGGGATCGTCGCCCCAGTATTCCATCACGCCGGTCAGGTCGAGATACCAGGATTTCGGATCAGTCTCGCGGTCCAGGATTTTTTCACGGGCACGGTCACCAACGGTCAGCGGCGTCACGCCAGGCGTACAGGAAAGACACTTCTGTGGGCTCCCATAGACAGCGTCGACTCCCCAATCGTCCACCTGAACCTCTACGCCCGACAGGGAAGTAACACAGTCCATGATGGTGTATGCGTCGTGGTCACGGGCGATGCTGGCGAGTTCGGCAACATCTGGTTGCAAGATTCCAGTCGTGGTGTCACCGTGAGTGAACCCGAACACGTCGATGTCGTTGTCGGCAAAGGCGTCAGCTACATCATCGGGGTCTATCGGCGCTGTCGGGGACACATCCAGCGAGACTACTTCGCCGCCCACGCGATGAGCCATCTGGGCCATCCGGTCGCCCCAGTATCCGCTTTCCCGGACGAGCATTGTCTCGCCTGGCTCGAGGAGGTTCCCGATCGTGGTTTCCATCGCGGCTGTTCCGGTGCCACTGGTGGCCAGCGTCCAGTCGTTATCAGTCTGAAACGTGTATTGGAGTAATTCCTGAATGTCGTCCAGCACGTCGAGAAAGTCAGGGTCCATGTATCCCAATGCCGGGGCGGCCATGGCTTCGCGAACACGCGGTGAAATCATACTGGGCCCGGGTCCCATCAGGATCCGCGACGGCACATTGAGTTGACCTGCGTCTGGTCGATTACTCATGCCAAATTCTACGGATATCCCCATATATTAATTCAGGGTCTCGGTAACATATTTGACAAATGGAGCGAGTCAAGTGGCTCTGAGTGTGTCCGAGAATCACGCACGCTCAACTGAACGGACTCTGTGTGTCCAACATCCCATCCAACCGTGTCCGTCGACACATCGCCTGCCGCTCCAGATAGCAGGGTCCCCCTCACTGATCGTCCCACAGGTACTTTGTGAAGACCGACTCAATCCGGTCTCACATTTCCTGTATCAGTGAGTTCTTATTCACTTGTGAACCACCTCACATTGGTGTAAGGCATTCAATGGTCAAAATTCCAGATATCAGGCGCTTCTTGCGCCATTTTCTCGGTTCGCTCCTGTATCTTCTCTTTTGACCAATCAGTATGCTGAGATATGCTCTGTACCATCTCAAAGTTTGACTGTTTATATTTCTTCTTCTTGTCAGAAAACGGGTCATTCCCTGCTGCAATATTTAGACTACTCTCTGTGAGGGTTAGGTTACCAATCATGTGCTTGAGTTCTTCGAACTCATCTTTCCCTACATCAAGATATGTTGTTCAATTGGTATATTTGTTTGCAGTGAATGCACTCCTGGGAGCGATATGCTCTATCTGTTCTTCATTCCCCTGGTCGCCACTCATCAACGTTTGCTCATATCTTGTTAGAATATATCTTATTCTATCGGAACGAGCGAAGGTTTTTCTCATCATAGCTGTTTCAAAATCGTCGTCGCTGGGGGCTCTTATTACCAGTTCACTTTGCAAAAAATCAACCTGATGGTCTGATTGTGCCAGTGTTGAGCAAGTAGTAGAATAAAACTGAGTCACGGTGTTCTCTGTTTCGTCAGAGGCTAAACCCTTCCGAACGTCATATGACTCGACAATTAACAGCGCCCGTATAATGGATGATTCGTTGTCTATCCTTGTAAAAATATAGAGCATTAAGATCCTTTTTTGAGTTGATCCAAAGTTTCTCAACCGCGACAATATATCATTAATTTTATTATTTGTGCTGTCTGTATACCTAGAAATGCTCGCGTTTACGATGGTTCTGTAAATGCTTGTCTTCTTATAAATGTCCTCAGTAAATGCTTCAGTTCCTAAAATTTCGTACTCATGAATGTTTCTTACTACTCTCTCAAAGTAGTCTAACACCGTGCGTTCTGAAATTGAATCGTTTATATCAAATATGGGAGAAAGCATCACATAATGTTGGAAGAACTTTTCATATCGGTCTACATCGTATCTCAGCTCAGACACAGTATTCTCCCAGTTTTCCCTAACAGACTCATAATCCCCATCGCCTGCATCAGCTGCTTCAAGTAGGGTATTTTTCATTGAGCCAACGTTTGATAATTCGAGTCCTCGATCATTCAGTGTCTCAAATAATAGAAATGCTGAGTCTTCGTCGTAAGTCTCAATCAATACTCCCGGCATCGCCTGTAAAACCTTATCACGAATATTCTTAATTTCAGAGACGGTCAGATCCTGAATCTTATCAGCATAGTACTCTGCAGCTTGCCACAGCTTCGATTCTTCATTTGACACCACATTTCCATTTATGATCTGCCGGAAAGTCTCGTTATCCAGCGTGTTTAATATTAAATTCTGCTCTCTGTTTCCGTCCGGGTCTTTGTCTATCAGATACTTGTTTATTCCCTCTACCGTTGAATTTAGAACGTCTCCTCTCAGCCGCTCCCGGATCACTGCAAATAGTATACTCTTCGCACACGGGTAGTCTGTAAATCGTTAAGATTGTTATTCATGCAGGTGAAAGATCAGCGCACAGTTATTCTGCACCCATATCATGACTAATCGAGAATGTCAGTGAGTCCTCAATAGGCAATATAGGTACTTCCCCGCTGTAGCGTGACGGCCGAATCAGTAGCTGATTGAGGAGATGTCTGGTTCATTCGGTTGTGACC
>KB659956.1_pt57 | contig 154356 bp, 148 predicted proteins | sample 558768 | NCBI scaffold set KB644980.1 | reverse complement strand
GAGAAAGTGATGGAGCGATATATTCCACAGGTAACCGTCATTGGTGGGGGACTTGTTGGATTGCTTGCTGTTCTTGCAAATATGCTCGGAACGATTGGGGGTGTCTCCGGGACGGGACTGTTACTCACGGTCTCGATTACATATAAACTGTATGAAGAGATTGCCGAAGAGCAATTAATGGAGATGCACCCGATGATGCGTCAAATGTTCGGCGATTGATGATGTAATCTTACTCATCAGTCTCAAACATCTTCTCGATTCCTCAAATTCTTTCTTTGGATAAATACGAGAGTCCCTGCTGTAGTAACGCCAACCCACCCCACCCCCTGAGACTGTGATGACAGAGGAATTGGTAATCCACTCAGCAATTATTTGGGGTAATAGAGCCTATCTACGCCTGACACAGGGCATCCCACGCATTGACAACGACCTTGGTTTCGAGACAGTCAAACAGAGAATCACCCCAAGAAGCATTCCTGACTGATTTCGCAACCGAATTCAAATAAAGGAGGTAACTGGAGTACAACGCTGTAATGCACGGTCGAGAGAAGTGAGGAGCGATACCGGATTCGAAGATCAGCATCATGAGCGAATCATCCCGTCGATCGTATCCGCAATGAGTTCCAACCCGTCACGCGTCAACTCGCCAGACGGGAGATTATCTCGAATCGACGAGAGTGGAATCGTATAAATCGCCCACGGCATCACGTAACTCGTCTTTCGTAACTCGACGCCGTTAATATACTCGTGCAGGAGCTGCCTCACATCGTGCGAGTAATCGTTCTATGTACTGAGACACACGACCGTCGCTTCCTTCGACGTACGGCCGGTCAACATCAGAAACCACAATCACGAGGCGGGGATTCGTGTGCGCGCCGGTCGGGTCTTGAGCAAATACCAGACTGCCTTGCGGGTGGTAATACGGCATGAAGATAGCTTGTGAGCGATTGGTCGAGTGTTACGCCTCGTCGTTTTCAACTGTGATCCATTCCTCCGGCGTGGGTTCCTCGCGCGGCGTATCCCGTTCCTGCAGGCGGTCGTTCGGGACTTCCGTTTTCGCGTTCGCATCGGTTCGCTCGACGTCGTCCGGATCGATCCCAGCTTCAGGGTACCGAGACAGCATCGTGTCGAGTGAGACGAGGCTTTGCGTGAACTGGCGTAGGTCCTCGCGGTGGTCGAGGCCGTGGTAGAGCCCGTCGCTTGTTTTCCCGATGAGCCCCTCGTCATGGAGTCGGGAGAGTGTCCCGGACACGGTTCCACGCGGCAGGTCGAGTTCGTCTCGGATTTCCGCAGGAGTGAAGCCGAGATTCGTGTCCTGGTACAGTAGTTTGATGATTTTGGCTTTGTTCGTCTCTGGTCGGATCGTGATTGGGTCGTCAGGGTCGTGTTTGCGGAGGTCAATCGGCATTTGAATGTACGCGCTTGTACATATTTGTAGCGCATAAGCATACTCGTGACCGCAGACAATACCGCGCCACAGTATCCAGAGTTCTGGCTGAGCAGTGGCCTATCGTGTGCGCGCAACTCGGGAGTGGTGTGATTGCGTGGACCACGACTGTTTTTGACGGTTCTCCTACCATGCCAGAGTAAATGCCGCGACCACCGAAATACACGGATGAAGAATCACTGGAGGAGATACGGCGATTATCTGAACGACTTGACCGGTCACCACTGTTGAAACGCGATATGAACGAGTACGGGAAGCACGGAGCGAAAACCTATCAGGACCGGTTGGGGAGTTGGTCGAACGCGGTTGATGTAGCTGGGTTCGAACCACGAGAGCAGGGGACGGAATACCAAGAGCGACCAGATGCGTGTCCATTGTGTGAGCGTTCGGAGACTGGGCTGGACTTCCATCACTGGCGGTACGGTGAGTGACTTCTTGCAGTCTCGTTCCATCCTAGCGGTATAGACTGAGTCGCTGCAGGACAGATCCAATTAGCACCGCCATGGGAATGATCTCAAGCCGTCCGACCCACATGTTGAGTATCAACATCGCTTTTGCGGTATCCGGCATTCTTGCTCTGATGATACCGCTGTTGAGGCCGACGTTGCTCTGTGCACTCATCACATCAAAAATGACGTATTCCAGCGGGTGAGCCGGCGAGAGCACACGGAGAAGTACCGCAACACCGATTATCAAGAAGGTAATCCAGAGGATGAACACGACGGTCGCTTCTGTGTGCTCACGTTGGGCTTGGTCTTCACTGAGACGTCGCTCGCCGATCTGGAGGTAGCTGATTGCGGATTGCGGACGGATCACGTCCTGAATCTGCCAGATGGTCCCCTTGATCAAGGTTATTACGCGAATGAGTTTGAGACCGCTGACTGTCGAACCCGCTGCAGCTCCAGTGAGCATTCCGAGACAGGCCCACAGTGTTGCCCCAGCACTCCAGACCTGCTCGGTCCCGCCACCGATTGCCGCGCTGCCAAAGCCGGTGTTCGAGGTGGCGGAGACGAACTGGAAGAGCGCAACTCTAAACGTCTCTTCGAGCGTCGCGTACTGGCCGTTGGCGTGTAGAATCCCCGTGAGAACGAGTGAGCCGACGGCGAACCAGATGAAGACCCACCGCGTCTGCAGGTCGGTATACAGATTTCGCACCTCGCCTTTGAATATCAAATAGTGGATGGGGAACGCGATACTTCCCGCGATCATGATAGGCACAGTCGCGTACTCGATCAACGGACTGTCGTAGAATCCAATCGACGCAGCGTGAACAGAGAACCCGCCTGTGGCGATCCCGGTCATCCCGTGATTGATCGCGTCCCATAACGGCATACCAGCCAGCAGAAACAGGGCGATCGAGGCGAGCGTCAGTCCGACGAATATTTTCCATATCTCCTGGACAGTGGTCACGATGCTCGGATGGATTTTCTCTGACCGGGCTTCGCTCTCATAGAGGGTGTAAGAGCCGCTACTGCCACCCCGACGAAGAATCGCCACGGTCAGAACAATGACGCCGACACCGCCGACCCACTCGATGAGTCGCTCGTGCGCCTCGTCGAAGCTTGGTTCCCAATCGTCGCTACACAGCTGGCGAAGCGTTGGTTCGTACGTGGTGGCAATAGAGATCGTGCGGTCGTGGACGGTGACCGTCATTCCGTTGAACCACAGTGACGTAATAGAGGATGAGAACCTCGGGACGTTTCAGACCGTACGTCTTTGCTTTCTCGAAAGGTGATCGTTCCGCCATACGGATGTTTCTGCATCGATCTTTTAAATCTACGCAAAAGGTGGACAGCCTTCAGATAGTATGTTGTCCCGTCACCACAACGATTATGAGTGAAGCACCCGTTATTCTATGTGGACAACACAGGTGCTCCGATACCGGCGACGAAAATCTTCGAGGACGACGACGAATTCCCTGAAGGCGACAGATGGGAAGCGCTCGCCTAGGATGTCCCCGAGAGCGACGAGTTCCCGGAGGGACTGAAATACAGTTTCCAGTACCTCGGCCCAACCGATGAAGAGATCCCCCGGTACGACAACGCGAATGACGCCCACGGCGTTGGGCGACACCACCGCCATTACCGTGGAGAGGTCGAAGGTATCGAATTCGAGGGCCCTCGGTCCCACCTACAGAAATTCCTCGACGAGATCGAAACCATCCATGAGCAAGAAATCGCCTGACCACGCCCACGAACCTCCAGAGGACGTTGAGTACCCCTCGACCCTTTGCATCACGTCGAAGCCGTTCGAGGACCACAAGGAGAGCGCCCTGAACCGTGCAGAGCGCTGGGAGCAGGGTGAAGAGGTGCCGCACGTCGTCAACTTCCAGGACGCCAGCCGTCTCCAGCGCATCCTCACGCCGCGCCGCCTGGAGCTGGTTCGGAGCCTGATGGACGCTCCGGCCGATAGCATCCGCGACCTCGCTGACCGCCTCGACCGTGACATCCGACAGGTCCACGACGATGTTCAGACTCTGGCCGAGTACCGGATCGTCCACTTCCGTGAAGAGGGCGGCGCGAAGCAGCCCTATGTCCCGTACGACACGGTCAAGATTGAGGTTGAACTGACCAGGTCGCTCGGTGATTCGTCCGAATCCCCGGCATCGGTGTAGCCAGCGTTCTGGGAGGGCATCTTCCCAGCCTCAACCCTCCTCCTACTCACGTCCGGTAAACCGGGTTCCTCGCCACCGTCTTCCTGCTGTTTCCCGTCTCTCGCTACACGTAGTCGCTGAACCAGTCTGGCGCGCCAGTGTACTCGGCCTAACAGCGTTTGTGGCATGGCTTCCCGCGTTGGTTCGGAATCGCCTCGTCGAGATCGACCTGGTCGCCGCAAAGGTCGCACTCTGCGCTGTGCCCGTGCATCCGCTGGTCTGCTGAGAGGCCCTTTGTCTCGATGCGTACTCCGACGCATCGACGTCTTATGCGAGTCGCCAGGGTTGTCCCTCCCAGGCACCGGATTCTGTCGACGATTCCTCCAATGAGTCTTCGGTGGCGTCTATTCTCGGAAGCTCGTTGTGGAGCGTGCTCGCCAACTCCATCAGCTCCGTATCTTGCTGTGCATCCGTAGCGAGATTGATCCGCTTGACCTTCTGGCTCACCCCCGTCAGTTCCTTTTTGAGTTCGAGAAATTGGCGGATCAGTCGTTTGTAGAGGCAGACCAACAGATTCGCGGATTGACCAAGGGGAGAAAGTGGGAGGATGAATTGACTGGTTACAACGAGGCGTGGGACCTGTACGAAGATGGTGTGTTCACTTTCGTTATTGCTGAGAAGTTGTATAATGGTCTGGAAGCAATTACTCAAAAGATCTGCGTCGATCTCCAAGACTGGGCCGACGAAGACGATTCATTCGGGACATATGTTGAGACGATGCGGGAGAAAGGCCTGTTTGAACCGAACGATGCGATGCAGGCAGAATGGCAGAAAATCCTTAGTGGGGTCGAGCAAGGTGTGAACCGGACAGGCGGCGACCGAAAAAGACACGAAAGTATCGACCGGGACTTGCAATCTTACTCCTTCACCAAGTGGCGTCTTTTCTTGCGTTTATCATTAAAAGGTACGAATCGGAATATAGCGAGAACAATGGTTGATCATTTTGGATCTTGATTGGCTTAAATTATTTCTGTATAATATAAATACGTTACAAGAGCAGCCCACGACAGATCTTAATTCCAAAGATCGGACTTACTGGGCCACCGGTTCGAGCAAAAAGGGCGAATGAGCGTATTATAAGAATATAATCATTTTCTTGACCGCTATTACATCTGAATGATGCGAATCCTATCTAACGTTTTCCTGGAACGCATCTAATGCACTGGATAGTGACCGGTATTCCTCGTTACCAGTCAGCTCATTTTTATAATATAAATCAACGTCATCGAGCATATCCACAGTGAACTCTGCTGTAGATTCTGACTCTGTAATTTGATACTCTACAGAGTGTAACTTATAGAAGTCACCGTTAATTAGCAGCGCAATATTATCAAACTCCTCGATGTGCTCACCTGCTCCTTTGATCCGCTTGAATCCGTTCATTCGACCAATGAGAGTTTCTCCAAGCAATTCTCGATCAGTTGTAAAGAGCTGACTATTAATCTGGTCAAAGACGACCTCTACCTCTTCGCGTTCTGTCTCTGAATCATAACCATTCAACAAAACGGCGCCTACCCATCGGTGGTAATAGCACCACTATTTATTTCCGAGCTCACACTCAGATACGTTGATTTGGAACGCTCGTTTCAGCGTTCCATGTTAAATGATGACAAACACTACAGTCCCAACAACTAATACGGAAACACCGGGGTGTGTAATCCCCGATATTATTTTCAGGATATATTCCTAATTCATCATATGAACGTCGAAGAAGCAGGTCTTGAGGTTATATCCGCTCTCGAGGCTTTAGATAAGTCTCCTATTGATATCACGAAGGTATCAGATGATGATCCGCTGTTAGAAATTTATTATGGTGACCATACTCAAGATGAGTATGAGGTCAAATTTGCAAAGATCCGGGTGAAAGAGTATGTACACTCAGATGAGAAACGGCGGCTAAGAAAACGAGTAACCCCCCACATCTCACTGCTCGGGGTAAAACAGACAGAGCCAGGTGATCCTCCATATGAGTTTCTCATATCATTTTGATTCCAGTTACTCGTGAGACAGTTTGTTATCTTCTGAAGATTGTTTTGAGTAGTCAACCACCCTTTCCAGAAAGGAAGTTGAAACCTGTGAATCCACTGAACCGAAACGTATGCACGTAGGAGCCTCCAGTGAATACTTGTTTGCTTGAGATGATTCATAAGAACTCAGATGAATGTGTGATAATATGATGCTCGGCTTATCAGTAGTACAAAGTATGGCTGCTTGATATTTGTCATCGATATAAAATGGCGGGTTCTTCACATCCAACAATTCAGCTCACGAGAAATCACGTGTGGAGTAAGCAGAGTCAAGACATTATATGATTGGGCTCGAAAGACACTCACATTCATGGCTTCTGATAATTCAATTGATCTTACGCCGGAGTTTCTCGCTGAGATGGTCAAATCGGTCGGTGTCGGCGTCGGGATTTATACACAGGATGGTCGATATGTTTATGTAAATCAATCATACGCTAATTTATTTAATGTGATCCCATCGGAGTTAGTCGGAGAGCCATTATGGGATGTTGTCCCAGAAATTGAAGCAGATAAGTTTGACACGTACTGGACATCGTTTCAAGATGACGAAACGCGAGAAGCCGAGACAGTCCATCGATACAATGGTCAGGAGGTCCCCGTTGCAACAGTCACAACGCAGCGCTCAATCAACGGTACCCGATACCATTTTGGGACGATTAAGGACATTTCAGAACGAAAAGCACAGGAGCGTGAACTCAAGCATCAAAACGAACGACTTGAGAGTTTTGCGGGCGTCATCTCACATGACTTACGAAATCCGTTGAATGTTGCTCAGGGATATATTGATCTCTTGCAAACCGATATTGATCGTGATGAATTACATCTCGTGGATAACGCGCTTGACCGAATGAGCGTCTTAATTACTGAACTCTTAGAGCTTGCACAGAGTCGTAATGTCGATGAGACAAGTTCAGTTTCGATTAAAATGGTAGCGAAACAAGCGTGGCAGAGTGTAGATACTCACCAAGCGGAATTGAGCCTTCCTGAGACAAACCCACAGATACGAGCGAATAGATCCCGTCTCCAACAGTTATTTGAGAATCTCCTCCGCAACGCAACCGAACACGGTGGACCAAGAGTTAGTGTAACTGTTGAGACCACCGCAGATGGATTCTCCATTGCTGACGATGGGTCCGGTATTCCATCAGATAAGCGTGATCGCATCTTTGAAACGGGGTATACGACCAACGACAGTGGAACTGGGTTTGGATTAAGTATTGTTCAACAGATTATTTCTGGACATGAGTGGAGTATACAGGTGACAGAAAGCTCTGAAGGAGGAGCAAAATTTGAAATTACGAGTGTTGAGTTTGCCACATAGTGGGTATCGAAATCACGGGCGTTTCAGTTGATCTGAGATTTATCATTACACCCGAAGTGCGGTTATACTACTTTCCAAGAATTAAATATCGAAGTCACGCTCACGCTCAAACTCATAGTCTCGGTGACTCATTATTGTGATTTGGATACATCTAATACTCGTTTTTTGAGGTATCTCTACTCTCAACTCGTCTGTAGCTTATCTTATACTGTGATGATTGTCAATATATGCGTGACAGTTAGCTAAATACAGCCGCTCAGCACCCACCGACAGAAAGTGGATTACCAGAACTGAGAGAACAGAGAGTCAGTATGATTGAATTCATTGATAATCTAATTATGACAGGATCCAAGCGAGCACTCACGCTGAATTGCTTTGACATGTGGTCGAGCATTTTCATCAATAGGGAATGTCCCATCTATATCAGCCGGTGCCCGTCCATGGACTACTCGACCAAATGGGTCACCAATGATCTGGTATATGTGTTCGAGCACAGTCGCAACGGAACGCGGAGCGCCTCTCTCTCGGAGCAGGTGCCGTACTGTCTCCCCACCAGCGTGGACGCGGTCCGCCTCTGGATTAATCAGCACAAACGCAAACAGATGATCACCAAATTGCGCTTGAAAGAATTCCTGGGTGATGCTGGCTTGCCATGGAATAAACCGTATCCCGTCAGACACACGGGCGGCCTGTCGGGCTCCAATCCGAAACAGGCTATTCCGACCGTCATATATGAGGAGCAAATCCGCCATGGATGTCATTATCGAAGACTATGTTTAAATTAATGGGTGGTATGTAAGAACAGTTCACACATATTAGCTTGGATTCGATGTGAGGTCTGTGATGATACAAATCGGGGAGGCTTGACATCCTCCTCGGTGTAAACGTGGAGGAATCCTGCGCGTGAGTGTGAGTGTGAGCGGTGGAGATTGCAGGTTGGCAGTCTCACCGAGCCCCGACACGGGAAGAATCCGTGTGGGGGTCACAGACTGTTGCAGGTGGAGTGAGGTGGGGCTGCTGGTGCCGAGAGTGCCACATCTCAGCCCTTGGGACTCCTCTCCTCAGTCATATTTACACTCTCAGAGTTGGTTGTGCCTCGGGGAGTCCGGCAGAATTCGATGGAATTAAACTTACTTTGTCATGTTTCTAGCAGTCGGGCATAGCATCTGCATCGATTCATGATACTGAGAGGAACTAATTGTTCACCTGACTGGTCCCGATGATTGTCTCATTGCTTGGGGCGGCGAAGCCGACATCCTCGGACTGGTGTGAATTGCTCTGTTCCCCGCCAATTCCTCCCTGTAGGGAGGATTCACTGTCAATTGAATTATGTATTCCCACTCTCAGAATGGCTCTGACAGGGTAGCGTGAGTTTGAACTGTTGGATTCATCCGGCGCCTGAAGCCGTGGGGATTCTCTTTGTATTCTATAACAGCCAGCGTGTCAAGGTAGGCTCTGCATGTGTAAACCGTGTGATATGGCGCGTGACATTGAGCTGAGTGTGGAGGAGAACATTCGTCTGGATATCGCCACCGACAGTCACTCCGAGTTTCAATCAGCTTGGACGGCGATGAGAGTCTCGACTGAGTGACACAGCCCGAGATTGGGGCATATAGCTTCTTATATCTGGAGCAGGTGCAATCCCACTGAGGCTGTGGATACGCACCGTCACAGCGGCAATTCCCACACGTTTTTCTTCCAAAATGGCACATATAGCAGTGTCGGCCCAGTGGTTACGAACCCAGTGTGACCGAGCGCCCGAAAACTGGCGGTTCGAGTGTCCGCCCACGCTGGAAACAGAGTGCGCCCCAATGTGGGAATCAAACAACAACCACCGGGCAAACACCACACAAAGTAACTCCGAGTCCGTGTCCGCTGAAGTCTGTCGGAGGCCCCGGAGGCAAAAACAACTCTGGGCGTGAGCGTCCGATTATGACAGAGGATAGGAGTACCGGGGGCTGAGATGTGGCACTCCCAGGAGACTACCCATCGACCGGCCCCATACCGATTCGAACGGTATGGTGGCTTGGTAAGTCTGTAAACCCAAACCTGACATTCCCAACGCAGCGGTGCGGTGCCGTGGGGTTCCTCCGCATTCACGCGGAGGAGGATGTCAAGAAGACTCCACTCTGATAGAATTGGAAGGGTGCAAACCTTCATATCACAAACACAGTCCCAATCTAGCGGTGCCATTTGATTCCTTCGTGTGCACGTGGAGGGGGGTGAGGGTGGTCATGCTCACTCTTGGCTTTACGTATTGGCTTAGATAAGAACTTAATTGAGACGACAATTCAACTCCATTTTGAGAGATCTGTGCTTGCGGATGAGTGGATATTTTTACCGATAATAAAGTGTTACATTATCCAGGAATACCTTCAGGTAGAATTGACGACTCATTAACGATGTGACAGACTTAGACCCGCCTGGCGTCCGACGGCGACTGGGTGAGCAAGTCAATCATCATCATAGATGCTACACCTGTGTGCCATCTTCAAGTTCAACGTCGAGCTCTCTTCGATTTCATTTTGGCGAATTGTTTATCATCGGTGTGTGTATTACACTACTGTTTGTATTCGTTGGATGGAGTCTCATCGAGTTGCTCATTGTGCCGATTGCCGCACATCCATCGCTCGTGACGACTGGTGGTGTAGTCATGAGCGGACTTCTCGGCATCACAACGACGGGCTATTTCATATTAACCACACTGGTTGTTGATACCGGATAGATAGCCAATTCAATGACTGTTGAATTCAAGATACTATCCGCATCCGATACACTCTTGACACAGTGCGACTGGGGAAATGTTAGTTAAATAAACCTTCCTCTGGGCGAGGGAACACGATCGTTCCAAGATAAGCCCTTTGAGACTTCACGACAGTAATGACTTATCTCAGTCGAGATAGTGTGGTCCAAGTATGAATACGCGTATTCTCAAAGCATATCTTAATCACTTCATACCACGGGAGGTCATCGGCCCTGTTATCATCGTCTTTTCACTGGAGGGTGTTATCGACGGTATTTTTAATCTATACGTGCCTGCTGAGTTTGCGACACTCGGCTGGGGTATTATATTCCTCTTTGCTATCGGTGTCGTCGCCTCGTGGGGAACAACTGATGAGCAGGCTATCGAAGAACTACAGGAGCAGATCGAAGAGATTGAGGAAGAGAGCTAACTCTGACTCTGATTATCAGTTCTTGAGACTGTGAGTTTCTGTGTTGGTATTCGAAACAAAACGGAACACAGAACCGAGCCTTCCAGATTGGACCAGTGTGGTTCCAGAGCGAGACAGTGCTCAGCGTGCCAATTACTAACATAATATTTGACATTAATTATACGCAATTCGATGAATGAATCAAAATCAACGGATCAATCAGCGGCTAGCAGTTAGTACACTTCCCAAATGCTATTGCGTGTCGTGGTCATAGATAGTTCTCTGAACTGAGTCGTTCACCCTAGTCACCCAGTCTGAAGCACTGACGTCGGGAACAACTCTCGCTGTGCGCTATCCGTCTCTGGAATTGAAGAAGGTCCATCAAGATCACTCTTCACACATGACTCAGCCATTGATTTCTTATCTGCAGCCCAAATGATTGTCGTATTTGAATAATATTCTTCGTGATATATTGTCGGTGTTATATCTGTTACTCGTTCAATAGAAAGTGTTCGATCAGCAACTGAAAGCCGCTCCGGTGGAATGAACCCATCAGGCTCATCTCCGGCATGGACTGTGAGTGATGATGGAGCAATCACCACAAGATGCATACCATTACCAACTGGCTCATTTCGGACACCAAGCGCACAGACCCCACTCTCTTCTGCCCGATCACTGACCGTCCGCAGTGTTTCATCAGCCGCGTCAATCGCTCGGGTTACCCGTGTAATACCGTCTGTGATTGATACGGACTCATGATTGGTTCCTTCAGCGTCATCTCCACCCTCAGCATAGACGACGAGCATCGAGTCCGTCCCAGTAGTTGCAGGGCGAGTTTCAACACTGAATGGAAGGACTCGGTCACTGAATGAGAGCATATCTGCGTTTAAGATAACCTCTGGGACCGAATCCGACTCGGACTCGTGATTCGGACGACCCGGACCCGGATATACTGGACCCATTGGGTGATGGCGTATCGCTTTGGGGCTTATGACCGTTATTGTCGGAGCCGATATGCACTGAGAGCGGAAGTTCACGGTCCCATGCCGGTCGTACGGTCTGGACAGCAACTGTGAGGGGTGACTGAGAGTGAGATTTGTTCCGATACGTCTCAACAAGCTTTCTAAACGAGATTGTGTCAGCGGTGTCATCAAGTAATCGCTCAAGCACATCGCTGTAACTTTCGTCTGTTAACCGTCGGTTGGCGAGTCGACGCCGTGCAGTGGCGTCAACCCACAGTGCAACTGGGTCATCAAGCACATCATCTGGATATGGCGGCGCACCAGCATGCATCATCGTTGCTGTCGCATCATCAATCTTCGCGACTGCATAATCGTGATACTCAGCAATGATTGTTCGTGAAAGCGGGTCACCGCTCGTTTCTCGTCCAATTGCCCATATATACAATCCAATCGCATCGAATGTCAGACGATCAGCACCCTGATGAACAAGATTTCGAAGAACCCATGTTTGTGCCTCTCGCTGTGAGAGAATTGTCTTCTCAGTGATTGTCTCAATATACGCTCCATATAATTGTTTTACAGTATAACAATACTCCTCAATCTGATCGCGGGTTACCCCTGAGGGAAGTGGGTCTGTGCAAGTGAAATCAACTGCATCCCCGATGGCATTCAGTTTGGTCGTCGGATGCCAATGTGTTTCAATATTCATAGATATTGTATTACTCACGAAGAGACTCAATAGCATTGTGAGTATGTTTTTATTGTTCTCCGCGCTGTCTCATCGTATTACTAATATGTCATAATGAGCATCAGAGGGGGGAGCCGAGAACAGTTGTCCTGTACTGTGTTATCTATCGTAGCACTCCTGTTGCTATATCAGGACAGTCATTATAACCAGAGCATATATTGGAAACATATTGGTATGAACAAGGCGTCTTTATACCAGTCGTCATTTCGAGTTCATGTCTCTGCTTGCTGCCTGTACTCAAAAATGACGGTCGTTTCTGATATGGCTTTGTCGTCTGTCGTTTGTTGTGTATCAACGAGACAAAAATAATCTGAGTCAGATGTCACACAGGAGTGTCTCTCATACGTAGTGTGCACCCGCAGTTGAGCACTCTACAGTGATAAATCGAATATCGAGGCGGTAACTAGATTCTGCCCTCGAAGTATGATAGTGGCACTTCTTCAGATAGTTGTGCTTCGCCACCTGAAACTCTCATAATCCGATATGGAACGACTGGTTCGAGATTCTCATTCAGATCGACTGACCCAGACGCACCCTCATAATTCACGTCGCCACTACTGAGTGCCTCCTTGCCAGCGTCAAATTCTGCGACCGATACCGTCGTGTCACCATCATTCGGTCGTGATACACTCCGAACGTTCTCAGCGATTGCCGTTCCACTCGCCTCACCGGCTTTTTCCATGGCAAGACTCATGAGATATGTGCCATCATACGCGTGAGGAGCGAATTGTGTAATCTGGTCGGATCCACCCATGTTCTCTTGGAACGTTTCGCTGTTTGCTGTTTGTGGGGACGTAATATACATACCTTCAACGATGTCCGAAAGATCAGAGAGCATCTGTGGTGACCAAATTGCCTCTGCACCAACCCACTGTCCGCCGTATCCACCCTGACTCCACTGTCTGAGGATTGTTCGACCATTTCCAGGATACATCACCGCACCAATAGCGTCTGGTTCGCCATCGAACACAGCATCAAGTGTTGAGGTATAATCATTCGTTGCCTGCGTATATGCGACCATATTCAGTGTTTCACCACTGAATGCTTCACTCGCTGCCTCAGCAAGCCCCTGTCCATATGGGTTATCAACATAGAGGAAAGAAGCGGTATCTGCACCAATAATCTGGTTGAGCACCCGTGCGACAACGAGCGCCTGTTGAACGTCATTCGGTGCTGTTCGCCCATAGTATTTGACTTCGTTATCTTCGTTCACACCTGCTGTTGCGAGTGCGGGTGAGGTATTTCCGTTTGAAATCTCCATGACTCGATTGTCACGAGCGATTGGTGCAAGCGTTGTTCCAATTCCACTTGAGTATGGTCCGACGAGCCCGACGATTCCTTCTTGATTAATCATTGTCCGGAACTTCTGTGCAGATCGTGATGGACTCCCCTCAGTATCGTTATTGACTGCTGTAACCTCACGACCACCAAGGAGACCTCCACTGTTGTTAATCTCCTCAACAGCGAGATTAAATGCTCGTTGATGACCACCACCGTATGCACTATTGGTTCCTGTAACTGGGAATATCGAACCAAGCGCAATTGGCTCACCACCCTCGGATTCGTCCATTGATTCCTCGGTGGCAGTTGAATCGCCACCGCTCGCTTCGGTTTCGGCTTCTGATTCTTCTGTCGATCCGCCACCACCTGACTGACGGGAACATCCAGCAAGAGAGACAACACCGGCAGTCCCAGCCGCACCAAGTCCTTTGAGAATATCACGTCGACTGCGTTCAGACATTACGTATCGATTGTTATTATCAAGCATATAAATAACTACTGACGGGACGACGCAAGGAAACTTAGGTTATCCTACATATATTGGCTTTACACACTGATTTATAAATACTAAGACAGTCTGCGGCATCGAAATGATTTTACCCTTTACACTGACAATCTGCGACATGGCACCAGAGACGGGATTGTTGAATGCAGTTGTGACAGGTGTCGTGACAGGTAGTATCGTTGCGCTTGGTGCGACGGGATTAGCTCTTGTATACGACATTGCTGAAGTGCCGAATTTTGCACATGGCGACCTTTTGACGCTTGGTGCTTATGCCGCGCTGTTAGTGAACAAACCAGATACAGTCCCAGTTTTTGAGTTACTTGCCCCAGGTGCTCAACAAGTTACCCTTGCGGGATCAGGTGTGTTATTCGCCTTATCAGCTGTTGGCGTCCTTGGAACAGTCTATCATCTCGGTGGGCGAGATGCACTTTATGGACAATGGTGGGGCATTGATGTCCCAGGACGTCTGGGGCTTACTGTTCATATTGCAGCCGCAGGTATCATTGGTGCATTGGTCGTCCTTGGAGTTCCATCCTTTGGTGCTGCATTACTGTTTTCGGTTGTCCTATTAGGCGCGACGGTCCCGCTGTTAGAGTCAGTCGTTTTCAGAAAGTTCCGTGAGAAAAATATCGAACTTGCATTGATGCTCGTTGTTTCGCTTGCCGTTGCTTTCATTGTCCGATTTGGTATTCAAACCATCTTCGGTGGGTCCATACGATTTTATTCGGTTGAGACATCGATCCCATTCCTCGGCGGGGCACTCGATGTGACGCTTGCCAAGTTTTTTGATTTCTTCTTTACCGCTGAGGGATTATTTATAAGCCTGCAGGAAACACGGGGTGGGACATCGAAACAGCTTCTTGTCGCAAGCTATGGCTGGATTGAAATCGGCGTTATTCTTCTGGCTGTCATTGCTGTGACGTATGTCGCCCTTGATCGACGGAATCCAGCAGCGATTATTGGTCCTCGACTCACAGCTGCGCTTGGCTCAGTGACCATCTTGGCTGTTGGAGCGACCATATTCTGGGGAGGTGCAAATGGGACTGTCCCAGAAGCCGCCTTCGCGACGACGCGGATCCGCACGTCACCCCTTCGAGTCGGGATTATTATCCTTGCGATTGTGATGATGGGGGCATTACATTATATACTTCAGGCGACGACCCTTGGAAAGACGATGCGAGCAACGAGTGATAATAGAGAGCTAGCGTTAGTTCGAGGAATCAATACCCGGCGAGTAATGATGTCTGTCTGGATTATTGCTGGACTCTTTGCTGCTGTTGGCGGCATTATGCTTGGATTCCTCTTTAGCTCAATTACAATTAATCTTGGATTTAACCTTTTATTACCAATGTTCGCAGGCGTGATTCTTGGTGGAATCTCTGTGTATGGCGCCATTCTTGGAAGCTATGTTGTTGGACTTGCAATGGAGATTGGAATCTTCGCAATTCCAGGACTGAGCGCGACATACCGCATCCCGGTTGCGTTTGTCGTCCTTCTTGCCGTCCTACTATTGAAGCCTGAGGGCATCGTAGGGGGGAACTAAACATGGCTGTTGCAGACGTTGTTGTTTCGTTTATGCTTCTTGTCTCAATTTATGGGATTCTTGCTCTTGGGCTCAATGTCAAGTATGGTCACACAGGGCTTCTTGATTTCGGTCATGTTGGATTTTATCTTATCGGCGCTTACACAGCGGCATTGTTTGTACTCGGACCCGATGATCCAACAGATTTCACGGTGTATTTGATCGGACTTGGCGACGTTCCAATTCTTGGAAGCTGGGTGACGGCTATTCTTGCAGGAACAATTCTCGCCGGGATTGTCGGTGGATTGGTCACACTTCCGACCATACGATTGCGCGAGGATTATCTGGCAATAACAGTGCTTGGCATCTCTGTTATCTTCCAGCGTGTGATTCAATCAGAAACATGGCTTGCAAATGGACCCGATGCTCTCCGTGGATATAGTCCGCCACTTCAGGGTCCATTCCCTGTCACCGGTGAGACGGTTGTCGGTGCAGCGCTGCTCGGGTTGATTGTTTTCGTTGCCTGGGGTCTGACGACGGCTGTCCTTGGTATGGTCTCTGCACCCCCATCAGCGGCAGCGACGGCGACATCACCGCCCCATGGGCGTGAGGACTCACTCCGCCCTCGTGATCGATTATACACCGTTGCCACATTTGGAGCCACCCGTCTCAGCACAGTCACCCAACAGGTGTCACGAACTGCTGCGGTCGCTGGAATGACTGCAGGCATTCTTGCTGCTGTTGCGGTGCTCATTGCAGGTCTTACACTCACAGTTGGTGTGATTGTCTCGGTGTATACATGGATTGTCGCTGCAATTGCTGTTCGCGAACACTATTCAAGTCTTTCTTGGAGTGCGATTACGACGGGTATTGGTCTCGGAACAGGACTCTTACTCGCATTGATTCCACTTCCGGTCTTAGAGACAATCGGCGTGAAGATTATTATCACTGTCAGTGCACTTGCTGTTCTCGTCGGTGTCTACTATTATATGACGACCCAGATTGATGTTTTATCGAACAATCGACTTGCTATCGTTGGTGTCGGATCATTATGGTTTATTTCGCTTTGGTACTTCATATTGCCAATACTTGGTCCCCTTGGAAGTGGTGACATCGCTGGGGTTGCACAGACGCTCTTTCAGAATATTGTCTGGTTACTTCGATTTGGAGGCGATGTTGGTGTTGGATACGCTGTTGCCGGTATCGGCGAATTGACTGTCAAGATTGATTACCCTCGGTTCCAGTTGGCTGGGTTTGTATTATCCTTTGTTGGATTGTACGCGATTGTTGAGCGAACAGTTGAGTCGCCATTCGGTCGAGTGCTTCGAGCAATACGGAATGACGAAACAGTCGTTAAATCACTCGGCAAAAACCCGTTCACGTACAAACTCCAGAGTATGGTTATAGGGTCTGCGCTCGGTGGGTTCGCCGGTGCTTTGTGGGCGATGTATGCACAGGGACTGACATTTACTACGTTCGCGCCTCGCGTGACGTTCATTACTCTGCTCATTATGTTCGTCGGAGGTGCGGGGAATAACAAAGGAATGATTGTCGGCGCTGCTCTTTTTTGGGCGTTCCAACAGGCGACGACACAACTTGCAGCCTTTTTTCCGCCGGCGATTCGCGTCAATATTCAGGCATTTCGACTCGTCGTCGTTGGCATTCTGTTTCTCATCGTCTTATATTATCTTCCCGAAGGACTCTTAGGGAGTCGAACGAGCAGTGCCACGGCAACAACGCCGACTGATGGAGATTCATCAGGACCTCAACGGGCACAGCGAACTGAGATGAACCCTCCAGATGAGGGTGATGGTGGAACATCGACAAACACCAGTGTCGATAATGACCGAATCCCTGATATGGGGACACAAAGAGAATTGAAGAGTGAAGAATGAGCATGAATCGCCCGGAATCGTCAATGGATGAGTCGGCACCGACTGATACGGAACCGCTGTTGACAGTTCGGAACTTGCGAAAAACGTTCGGTGGTATTGTGGCTGTTGATGGTGCCTCATTTGAGATCAACTCAGAGTCAATCACAGGGCTTATTGGACCGAATGGCGCCGGAAAGACAACGACATTCAATCTCATAAGTGGGTTCTATATCCCTGACGGCGGGACAGTTCGCTATCGCGGGACCGATTTGCAAACACTGATGACTCCAACACAGACAGAATCACAAATCTGGAGTGCTGCCAGTGCGTTCACAACCGGTGTTGCTGGCGGGGCAATCGGACTTGGCACACTTAATTTAGGAGCGCTTCCAGCAATCGGAATGACCGCTGGCGCAGCCGCTCTTGGTGCAGGGGGGTATCTTACCCAAGAGCGATTGAAACAGCGCGGTTCAGAAACGGCAAATAGTCGTCCATACATGCTCGCGCGGTCTGGACTTGTTCGGACATTTCAATTAACCCGAGAACTCGGGGAGATGACCGCACTTGAGAATTTGATGCTTGCTCCACAAGACCAGGCTGGTGAACGTGTTTTGAACACATGGCTTCGACAATCAACTGTGACGGCTGAAGAGGATGCTGTCCGAACTCGTGCAATCGAGATGCTCGAATTACTCGAGATTGATCATCTTCAGGATGAACCTGCAGGGAACCTTTCCGGAGGGCAGCGAAAGCTACTTGAACTGGGACGTGTGTTGATGCTTGATCCAGAGCTTATTCTTCTTGATGAACCAGTCGCAGGTGTCAATCCGGCACTCACACAAAAGCTGATGGATCGCGTGAAGACACTTCGCGATAATGGATACACCTTCTGTATTGTTGAGCATGATATGGACGTGATCATGGAACTCTCCGATCGGATTATCGTCATGAACGAAGGAAAACGACTTGTCGAAGGACCGCCTGAGGAGATTCGTTCAGATCAAGCAGTCATTGATGCATATCTGGGGGCTGAGTAAAATGCCGCTACTTGAGGCACGTAATATCGTTTCTGGATATGGAGATGCAGAGATTCTCCACGGCGTTGACCTTGACGTTCAACGCGATGAGATTGTCACAATTATCGGTCCAAATGGAGCAGGCAAATCGACGATGATGAAAGCAACATATGGGTTAATTGATTGTTGGGAAGGAACTGTGACATTTAACGGAGAGGATATCACACCACTGCGCCCTGATGAAGTCACCCGACGGGGATTATGTTATGTTCCACAAAAAGAAAATATATTTCCGACTCTCAGCGTTCGTGAAAATCTTGAAATGGGGGCATATATTGATGGAACACCGACTCAATCTGATCTTCAGACGGTCTGGGATCGGTTTCCGATACTCTCTGAACGTCGGAATCAGCGGGCTGGCTCGATGTCTGGTGGGCAACAACAGATGCTTGCTCTCTCTTCAGCATTGATGATAGACCCTGATTTATTACTCGTTGATGAACCATCCGCAGGACTTGCTCCAGATCTTGTCGATAATATGTTTGATCGACTTGTCGAGATTCGTGATGAAACAAATACCGCGATTTTAATGGTTGAACAAAATGCTCGTCAGGCACTCAGCGTGTCTGACCGCGGATATGTTCTTGATATGGGAGAAAACGAGTTTGAGGGTGATGGGACGGAGTTACTCGAAAGTGATGAGGTAGCAGCATTGTACCTTGGCGAGTGAGGACATACGTGAGTGGCTTTTCAGTCTTCAGCCTCTCGCCTCTCAACAGTTAATACTCAACACTCAATCCGAGTCAACTGAGACTTCACCTGCTGTGTTGATATCATCAATCTCTATAAATTCATATCCACACTCATCACATGCCCACTTGATTTTCGTCCCTAGATGGACTTCCATTGATGCTGTTTTCCAAAAGTGCATCCCTTCACACTCAGGACATTCATATTCGCGTTCAAGACTCATATAACAAGCTGTGCGCGATGGATTATTGAACATACTGGTTTGAACCCTGTTGACATCCGTCCCCGCCTCTCGGCGAGGATCCCGAGTTTGAGTTATCTGTCTGCGAGTGTTCACCGCATCACCGCGTCATGCAACCGCGCACCGTTCACGTCCGTGTTCATCATCGTACCACACGACTCACCGACTACAGACAACGTCCTATACGGTTCGCGTCACGCTCCCGATCACGACACCAATACGGACAGTCCATATCTTCGATGTTCGATATGTCTCGCTCGCCTGTGCGGTCTACAGAGGAAACAAGACAAGTGCCTCGGGGCTTTGATGTTGATGTTGATGTTGATCTGATGTGACCCCGAAATGATTCACGAGGATGCTTGTTCTTCAGGCTTATATTCAAACAATGTGGTGAGCCGGTCGAGCTCCCATCCGTTGAACTTCTTGTCCCCACATTTGTCCCAATTCCGCGAGTCGCTGTTCTCGTCTTCATGAATCTCGCTCAACTCACCGTCACCGATGGCAGTACGACCAACCTCGTAGTCGATGCACCCATCTACGACGTGTGTGACAAGAGCCTGCAGGAGCAGGAAGTGTTCTTGACCACGCGCACCAGCTGTATCAGGAGATTTAATCTTCCCGAGCGATTCGAAAATGGTAGTTTCACACTCGCTCTCGACTGTCAGAAACACCAACTGGTTCATCACATCGTGCGAGATCTGTTCGCGCAACTGCCGGTCCTTCTGGCGTGTCTGGCGATACTCACTCGGAAGGTGGTCGAATCGGGACCGATCTATGTGTGCTTTGCCCTGTTGCCGCAACTCCGCCAGCCGATCGTTGATGCCTTCGACAGCAATTGTCACTCGGAATAATTTGTCCTTCGCTTGATAATCGAGGAACTGTGGCGGCGTTACTTGTTTGTGTGTCCCGTCGCCGCTGTCAAGGACAACCGCCGTGACCTGTTTTTTGACGCTGGGATCGACCACCGATACACGGTCTGCAACTGTCTCAGCTTTCTACTCGGAAATAAAACCGGGCACGTCGAGCGTGTGCCCATGTTCAGGCGTGTGGAATGCCGGCGTTTTCATCTTACTAGTGTCGAGTAGCTGGTAAAATCGAGAACGTGTTGGGAATCGGGGTTCCTGTTTCGTCCAATCGTGGTAACTCCCTGGTGAGAGTGAGTCCGGTGCGTTCAATCCAAAGCGAAGTTTTCCGTCTTCGATAAATCGCTTGTGGATGTGAGAGTCGTCTCGCCCGATACGGTAATGTGCCGTCGGGCTCCGACTTCTCGACCACCCCTGTGTCCATCTCAGAGAACTGTCCATGTGTGTCGTCGTAGTCACCAGATTGCTTGACGATGGACTTCAACACTCGCCACTCGATATACGCCGACTCCTCATCGTACAGTCGTGTCCGGGGCTGCTGCCAGCCAACGCGTCGACTCTCGCGTTTGGCAACGGTTTCGATCACAGACTGAAAGCCTGAAACTCGTTGATATAATTATCAGGAACGTGGATGATGCGGTGGTAGACACATCGCCTGAACTTGTCGTAGACGTATTCGTATGACATCCTCGAAAGCGTCGTATCGTTCGGGCAGTTGGTGGGTATATTTCTGAGCGAACGTGGGCAGACAATTACATGGGTCGGAGGACTCGTCGGGGATGTAGAACCACTCGGTCAGACTCATCAGTCATCATCATCAACTCTGAATATCGTTGAGATTCGGTACCCAAACGTGTAGTCCTCGACAACTTCGGTCTGGAGATGATCATTGGCGTCGATTCCGTGGCTAGAAAGAACGCCCAGCGCCTCTGACAGAGACAACTGGAGATTACTCACGTCTGTAGATGGTTGGAAGTCGATTTCCCGTGCTTCTTCATTATCTATGTTCCACCCGACAGCATCCAGCAACTCGTCATCAACAGCGTCCCTCGGTTGATGGAAGGAATAGTCGGTGGAGAACCGGAAGCAGTACATCTCAACGTCCTCATACAGTCCGTGGAGACGGAGGTCGACAGCATCAGGAGCGGACTTCGTGAGACGGTGGACGGCAATGGTCTTAGCATCGTACAGTACCTTCTTTTGTGTAGATTTCACTTTTGCTTCAGCCCCTTCACCAATTTCGTAGGCTCGGTCTGCCGCCTCATCAAGACGCTTGGCGTGGCGGTTGATTGCGTGGACAGCGGCGAGAATGTTCCCGTCAATCGGAAGTGGATCAACCTCGTTGAATTTAATTTGCGGGTGTTTTGGTGGTATCTCGTATCTCCCATTCGGCAGACTGACATCTCGTTTCTCCGGCCATTCGTTGATGCTGTCCAACCGTTCAACCGCCTTGACAGAACCGAGAGTGTGGCGGGTGCGGGCATTATGATAATTAGAGACACTCTCCGCCGTCGCGACGTCGAACTCAAGATCTGGTCGGTCAAATGGTGCTGGTGGTGAGTCAACTTCGAAGTCGTGTTCTTCGTAGATGGTGACAGTTGGAGAGTCGGACGGCACGGGGGAACTGTACCCGTCAGAGTCGTACTCGCCGGATGAAGCGTTTTTGAACCGGCTCAGCCACACCTCGATCATCCGCTCACATCTCCAGTCCTCGGCGTTGTCTTCCTCCCAATGTCTATGAAGACCAAGACGACACCACTCACTCTCTGGGAGGTGGAATCTCGCGTAGACGGTTTCTCCAGCGTCAGCGATATCAACCATATCAACTATTGCGTCGAAGCACGCGCACGGCACGGTCACTGTTTCCGGTCCTCTGCGCTCTTTGACCGGCTTGATAGGGACAGTAATCTCGCTGTTTTCAAGATACACCCGGACTGGTTTTTTTTCACCCATCGAAAGGATGTGCCCGACTCTGTCAGGGTGCATCTGCTCAATGGTATCCGTTTCGTCACCGTCTTGTTCTATCCCAGTCATATTCTAGTTAGCCAGTTAGTCAGGTTTGTTCACGCGGCTGATTTTAACCGTGAGGTCGCGCCAGCCTTTGAGAACGGAGATATGTGCTGTCTTTCCGGTGGTCTCTCTTGATTATCTCTTCAGGTTTAAATGTGGACTCTGACGCATTCAATACATGCACATGATATAAATCTCATCGTCCGGGTGAATGGGTGAAATGCACTCGAATCTTACCGACCATACAAGATTGTTTCACAATCATACATCCCTCGCCGATCCGCGTCAATGGACGACATAATATAATAATTATTATACTTCATTGAGACCGCCGGGACGTTTACGTTCGTTGGCATCTAGCTACTGGTGTGGACGCAGATCGCCTCGTTGTCGGAATCGCAGCTGTCTTTGCAGGTATTACGACCCTGTTAACCATCCTTTCATTCGTTTATCAAATATTCTTACTTATTGTTGCTGTTCCCTTTGCAGCAGCAACATACCTCCTGTGGTATCATGCGAGCGGACGCATCGAGAAAACGCTCCGCGCAGGTGCAACCCAGCAGCGAAGGAGTCGTCGCGGCGCCAATCAGTCTGGAAATGCCACCCGTGGACCAGGTAGTTTTGACGGATCTGGACCAGGACGACGTGCAACGAATCACCGACAGACTCGATACACTCGTGGGCGAAGTAATCGAACACCACGACACTCGAATGGACTGAGCACTCAAGAGGCATATCAAACACTCGGGGTTGACTCAGATGCTGATCAAACAACGATCAAGCGTGCATATCGCGAACGGGTCAAAGAGACTCATCCTGATACCGAAACGGGTGATGAGGAGAGATTTAAACGCGTCAATCAGGCATATGAACATCTCTCTGAGTGATAGTGATCTCCCAATACTACGCCCAGTTATAGAATACCCGCGTCTTCAATCGCGGGAGAGTCTCACTTTTTAGAACTCGGGACAACCACCGTGACTCCCGTTCAGCGGTGATTCGCGTGCTTCCCATGGGTTACTCAGATTAATCGGCTCTCATCGTACAGCCAATCTGTCGATGCTGTGTCTGTGGCTGTGTCGTGTTGCTGTTGCCCGCAGGCGAGTTCCCCCATTATAAAAGCTGTGTGGGCTTTCATCTTGCATTACGCATTACAGTCATAGTCACGGTCACATCTGCATCCACATACTCAATACACCTCGATACCAATATTGTGAGAAGAGAAGCCACACCACGAAAAGGGTTTTAATAAATCATTGCCTACCTATCGATATGAGCGCGGATCGGGCCGCTCTTGAGGCGGCCCTTGATCGCGGCGAGGAAGAGGGAGGAAACGTTGAGTTCAAAGAACGGCTCTCCCGTGAGGTACACCTCGCAGATGGGCGACTCGAGAGTCTTGCAGCACAATTACGTCACCGAATACTCTCAGGTGATGGCACCGCGATGTACGTTATCGGTGTAACCGACGATGGTGGTATTGCCGGCATTTCTGCGGATGCGTTCTCAGAGTCAATGGATGTCCTCTCTGTGCTTGCCGAAGAGGCTGGAGCACATATTGAGGATGTTGAAACCTGGGGAGTTGGTACTGAGGCAGAGCGTGGGCGTGTTGGGGTTGCAACCCTCAACGAGGGGTCGATGCTCAATGTCGACGATGATCATATTGTCGTTGGGACAGCCGGTCACGTTGATCATGGAAAGTCGACGCTTGTCGGCTCACTCGTGACTGGAACTGCCGATGATGGGCAGGGGCAGACCCGTGGGTTTCTTGATGTACAACCACATGAGGTTGAGCGCGGTCTCTCAGCTGACCTCTCATATGCTGTGTATGGATTCACCAACACTGAGACCGTCCATATGGATAATCCACATCGGAAGTCAGACCGAGCCCGAGTTGTCGAAGAGTCTGACCGTCTTGTCTCATTTGTCGACACAGTGGGTCATGAACCGTGGCTCCGAACGACTATTCGTGGGCTCGTTGGGCAGCGACTTGATTATGGACTTCTTGTTGTCGCCGCTGACGATGGTCCAACAAAAACGACACGCGAACATCTTGGCATTCTCCTCGCGATGGAACTTCCAACTGTCGTTGCCATTACGAAGGTTGATATGGTTGATACCGAGCGTGTTGCTGAGGTTGAACGCGCTGTTGAACGATTACTTCGCGATGTTGGTCGGACGCCGTTTTTGATCGAGCGACATGGGGTTGCTGCGGCTGTCAGTGAATTAAGCGACTCAGTCGTTCCAATCCTTCGAACGAGTGCGGTAACGATGACTGGGCTTGATGATCTCGATTCAATGTTTGAGTCTCTCCCAAAAACGACAAATCATGATCGGGATGACTTCCGAATGTACGTTGACCGGACATACTCAGTGACCGGTGTTGGTGCTGTTGCCTCGGGAACTGTCGAATCTGGTAGTGTTGAGGCTGGTGACGAACTACAACTCGGTCCAATGCCGGATGGCTCATTCCGTGACGTTGAGGTTCGCTCAATCGAGATGCATTATCATCGTGTTGACCGCGCAGAAGCGGGAAGAATCGTCGGTATTGCATTGAAAGGCGTCGATGAGGAGGAAATCGAGCGTGGCATGGCACTGCTTCCAGCAGAAAATGATCCGACCGCTGTTCGCTCATTTGAGGCTGAAATAATGGTACTCAATCACCCGACGCGGATTCGCGATGGATATGAACCGGTTGTTCATCTGCAAACAGCGAGTGAGGCTGTTATCTTCCACCCAGATGATGGACAACTTCTTCCTGGTGATACTGGCATCGCAACTGTCGAATTTAAATTCCGCCCGTATCTCGTTGAAGAAGGACAACGCTTTGTATTCCGTGAGGGACAATCCAAAGGGGTTGGAACGGTCACTGACGTCACTACACCTACTGATAACTCAGAGTAACGACGCCCAGACTGTTCAAACTGGGATCCAAATGTGAACTGCAGTAAGCACAAGCCCCACATTGATACTCGTGGTGCTCAGTCCAATATCAGTGGGCAGGTCACACAAGATTTCTCCTCATCCCGTAGCACAGTCTCAGTCAGCACTCTCAACGCCCATCCCTCCCGAGAAATTGAAATTGCCGGCTCCACATTTTTTTGATATGTTCTCGGTATCAACACCAGTTATTGGACTTGTTGTTTTGCTTGTTGGTGTCCAGATATTATATTCGGCACTTGATGTGCTTAATCTCAGTTATGGGACAACAGCCGTTCGCGATGCAGATACGTGGATCCGTGAAGGACTCGATATTTCAGACCCTGAACGAATGCTTGCATATCAACGCTCAACAACAATCCTCTCACGGACCCAATCATGGGTTGGACTCGCCATTGTCTTGGGTGTTGTATTAACCGGCACTTACACCGATTTGACACGAGCGCTTACACAAACCGGGTTGGCTCCATCGACACAAGGGGTACTCCTCATTGTTGGTGCTGTTGTCGGTTCACGGTTACTTGCTGCACCGTTTGATTTATACAAGACATTCGTTATTGAGGATCGATTCGGGTTCAATAATCAAACGGCTCTATTATGGCTCCGTGATTGGATTATTACTCTTGTGATTGGAGTCATTGCAGCTACGCTGATTGGTGGAATCGTCCTGTGGGTCATCGAAGCCGTCCCATCGTTATGGCCTGTTCTTGGATGGCTCATTGTCATTGGTGTCTCACTCGCGACGATGGTGATCTATCCGCGGGTAATTGCACCGCTGTTCAACGATTTCGAACCAATTGAGTTCGGAGCACTTCGTGATGCGGTTGAAGATGTGTTCAACCGAGCCGGATTCGATTGTGAGCAAATATATGAAATGGATGCGAGTCGCCGCTCTTCGCACTCAAATGCGTATTTCATTGGGTTTGGTCGTGCCAAACGAGTTGTCTTGTTTGATACCCTCATTGAGCAAATGAACACCACTTCAATCCAAGCAGTGCTTGCACATGAGCTCGCACACTGGAAGAAAGCACATATCTGGAAGCAACTTGCTGCGTCCACAATCCAGATGGGAGCAGTTTTTGCCTTCCTCTGGTGGATCACGAGTTCTGAATGGGTATATGCCGCATTTAATCTTCCATCTGTAACATACGCTGCATTGGGGATTGGGCTCTTGTACGCTGGACCGGTTCTCAGACTGTTATCACCTGTGACGAACCGACTTTCATTGTCACATGAACGCGAGGCCGATGACTTCGCAGCCGAAACTATGGGTGGACCGACAGCCATGACACAGGCACTTCAAACACTTGCTGGGGAAAATCTTCAGAATCCGTTCCCACATCCAGCATATGCCGCATTCCATATGACTCACCCACCGATTCCGACACGTATTCGTCGACTTCGTGAGCAATACGGCGATGATACTGTCGATGATGGACTTCTTAATGAGGATGATTCACCCGCTGAGGCTGATGGAGACACCGATGATGACCATGACCCAGCAGCGCCAACAGCCTAATATGTGATGTCGTCTCGTACATTCCTCTTTTGATTCATCTCGCTTGGTGCGCATGCCATCCCGACACGAGCAGCATCAACACCCTCGCCGCCCTGAAGAGCAGGGATTTAGCCCCAAGATCCTATAACTCAGAGGAGTTCCGAGGCGGAGACCAACGGCTGTAGCGGTGGGTATATAACTAATATCCGAATGATTCAGCAACAAGGTCCTCGTTTGTCTCGCCAAGAACGTGAGTCGGACCATCAATCACGTCAACTGTTACTTGTGCAGGCGCAAACACACTCTCTGGAACATCATAGAAATCCCAATCTGCTTCAGCGAAGATCTCTTCGAACGGTGTTCCATATTTATCCCGAGCGGTTGAAGGAAGTTCTTCAAGTACCGGGTCATCCGCCGTGACAGTGAGATGTACAGTCCCCCCATACGCTAATGCATCGTTTGTTCGCCCCATTGCGACACTCTCATTATGACTGATTGGTGCAATCGGTGCTGACCCAAACGCTGAATGAACGTTTCGGACATCATACCCAAGTTCAAATAATCGGAATAATGCGAGCTCCGCGGCTCGTGCTGCGGCTGTGACGCTTCCGACAACTGATCCAGTAGCGTATGTCGGAAGCATAACCCCACCCGGATTGACACCTGTTTTATTCGCAACATGTTCAATAACAGTTTCAGATGGGAGTGAAATACTTTCAACGCTGAGCACAGCCAAGTCAAACTCATCAAAGTACTCTAAGGTATGAAATTCATCTTCCTCGGCGACAAGTGCACGGGCTGGTCCTGCTCCAAGTCCTTCGAACGCTGGGTCATCAAATTCGAGTTCCCATCCCGCCTTCTGTGAGCATAATAACGCTACCGCAGGATGATCTGTTTGAACCTCGACATGTGGCGTTTGCACGCCTGCAACCTCACCCATCCGTGTTTGTATCGTCGCCAATCCGGCAGTCTGGATTTCAGCAAGTAATAACCCGGCTTCGACACCACCCTCTGCGTTTACACCGAAATCAAGCACTCTTGCACCTGAGTCCAATTCCTGTGGAACAATTCGAAGCTCCTCAGCAAAATCAATCGCTTCGTCAACAAGCTCAACCGCCATCCGGTTGATTGAGTCCATATCAAATCTTGATGGGCACTGAATAAAGGGGTTCGCTCAGCAGTTCATATACAGTGTTGGTTCAGTATCCTTGATTGGATGAATACATTCACGACATAAGATATCGACACCCCAGACCCAGAGCAGACGAGTGTCTTAGCACTTCTAGTTGACTCTCAGACACCTCACAGGAAAACAAACTCTATGTAGAGTCAAACCCAAGAGTGCTCAATTTACCCTGTTTCAGTATTGAATGAACAGAAACTGCTACTTACAGTGGTAGCGAGACGAAAGCTCACGGCTTCAGCCGTTAAAGCCGACGACACTGCGAGAAGCCACGCTCGAACGCCAGCCCGCAATCGCAAATATGTATGGTTGGTTCTTTCCTCGCGAAACGGAGACATGTGACATGCTGCTGCGGGGAACCCGCTCACGCTCAAGACGACCACAAGTGGGTTTTAACATACTACTCATACTCATACTCACATACAACCGCAGCCCACCAGCAGCAGGAGCAGGAGCAGGTCGGCGTTGGCGTGTCCACCCCAAGGACTCTCCCAGTGGTACTGGTACTGGTCTGGTGGCTGCAACTGGAGAGTCAGACCGATATCCCGGTCTGCACGTGGCTGGACGCCCGTGAGAGCCACTCTGTGGAGGGTGACACCGAGCGGATACCCACCAGGCAACAGGCCACACCCCCGACGAGGCTGAAGCTGCGTCAGCGAACCCGCAAGGTCACAGCCGGGGAGCTCCAGGGGCGCCTGCACATGGAGGAATCCCACGGCTTTCCCCGTGGGAAGAGGTCAATCATCGCTTCTCTCTGTTTTTGTTTCTGTTTCTGTCTCTGTCTTTGTGTCCGTCATCGACTCCTCGGTGGGTGAGAGAGTGTCACTTCGAGCAGGTCGACCGAGATTTTCCGCAACAGCATCGACTTTTTCCTGCGCAGTCGTGTCACGCGCCCGCTTGTCATCAATCTTCAACACAGTGCTTACACGATCTGCATCGACAGCGTCATGTGCAGCTTGTGCGGCAGTAAATAACGTTTCTGTGTCATCTGCCTCAATGACCGTCCCCATCGGATTCGTCTCATAACTAACCGGGAACTCATCAAGTGCTTCCACAGCGTCCGCAACATCACTTGCCATACTTTCTTCAATAACTGGCGCAACACTCAATAGTGCAATCACGCTCATTATTAACCGTCCGTTATCCAGTCAAAAAACGATTCGTTCATAACACTCACCACGAGGGTATCCATCGGATAGATTGGCTCATCTAAAGATCTCCTCTCGGATGATCACATTGTGTTTGTGCTCTAGTAATTATCTCACAGATCCCTCAGATATTGTCGCTCAAACAAAACCCTCACGCTGTGCGTTGCAAGGATGATATCCAATCTCATACAAGGAATTCACTGCACTGTGCTGAGTTAAATATATACTGTTGTTCGTCAGCGGGCACACTCAGAGTGAATTTATCACGGAGAAAGAAAGGAGGATATAGAACGACACAGATATAGGCAGTACATGAGGACACATGTTCAATCGAATCTTATTGCCGACAGATGGGACCGATGCGATGCGGACCGTCATTGACCATGCGGTTGATATTGCTTCCCGCCGTGATGCAGTAGTACACATTCTGTATGTCGTTGATGATCGGGCATTCCTCACGCTTCAAGATGGAATGAAAGCCGACGTCATCGCCGAACTTGAAGCCGAAGGTGAGACTGCACTTGAAACGACTGCTGAGCTGTTCCATGATTCCGACATCAAAACAACAACAGCACTTCGTAAGGGCGATCCAGCCGATGAAATCATCTCATATGCCACTGAGGCAGATATCGATCTAATCACAATGGGGACACGCCGAGGTGAGTATACCGAAAATCTGGTCGGGAGTGTTTCTCAATCGATTGTTGCCCGTGCAAATATCCCCGTTCTAACGACGAATCTCGCCCGTGATGACGACATCTGAACACATAACCATTGCACGCGATGCTGCCCGTGCCGGTGCAGACGTCGCCGCTGATAGCTTTCGAACAAAACTCATTGTTGAGCAAAAAGATGGAAAAACGGATGTCGTCACACAGGTGGACCGTGATGCTCAAACAGCAGTCATTGAATCGATTCGTGGGACGTTTCCTGAAGACGCGATTGTTGGCGAGGAAGGGGATGCACTGAAGATTGTTCCCGAAGATGGCACTGTATGGGTCATTGACCCAATCGACGGCACGAATAACTATGTTCGTGGCACACGGACCTGGGCAACAGTTGTCGCTGTCGTGCGTGATGGTGTCGCCACTGCTGGAGTCATCACTCTTCCAGCACTCAATGATAATTACTGGACCGACGGCGAGTCGACATATCGGAATGGCACTCCTGTGTCAGTCTCGGAGACAACAGACCCAGAAGCAGGCGTCATCGCCCCAACAATGTGGTGGGACTTTGATTCACGTGACCAATATGGCAATGCGTGTCAGGCTATCGTTGATCGTTTCGGTGATCTCCGCCGAATCGGTTCCGCACAAGCTGCTCTCGCCAGTGTTGCTGATGGGTCGCTCGATGGTGTTATTACCAATATCCGAACAAAGCCCTGGGATACACTTGCGGGTGTGGCAATGGTTCGTGCTGCCGGCGGTACTGTGACGGATCTTCATGGCGACCCATTTCGACACGATTCTGTCGGGCTTGTCGCCTCGAATGGCTTGATACACGCGAACGCTCTTTCAGCAGCGCAGGCAATCGACCACTCGGACACAAACCTCGGGATGAATTAATCCGACATCACTAACTCGCTGTGTTAACTATTCGAAGTATTCATTTGTGAGTGAACCCCGCATCGCGCCACTGGCTAACGGTTTCTCACCGCTTGGTCACCTCTTGACGGGAGGAACATGGCGAGTGAGTACGGCAAGAGGTGGTTCACACACGCTTGATTGCGCACCATCATATTCAGCTTGATCCACTCAATTGCGGGGAGACAGACGGGTTGCGTTGAGCAGGGATAATCCGAACCATTATTATGGTTTTACTTTAGACCGGAATTCTCAACAGTGATGCCACCGGCGATATAGATATGTCCACTGTCGCTGCCCGTTTCGATACCTCCCCAGAGCGTCTGTGGGTTGGCACCGTGTCGACGACAGTCGCTATGCTCGTTCTTGGGTCACTTGTTGCCCCAGAGACAGTTTATGATAGCTTTCTCTGGCATTATTTCTGGGGACCGGTTCAGGCGGACGCAAACTCTGCGGTATGTGCAATTAGACCTGGGTCGACGGTACAATATCTCACTAGTACAACCGCGTGTGCGAACGCTGCTGAACCTGTTGCATATCCTGGCTATACGCTCGTCTCTGAAGTTGGATATATGATTACCCTGCTTATTGCATTAATTGGAGTCGTGTTTCTTCTTCGCCAACTTAAGATTGGATCTGATCGACAGCTCTTCTATGCACTTACTCCGTTCATTTTCTTTGGTGGGGCACTCAGAGTCATTGAAGATGCGAATGACGCCATTCCGTCCGCTGATGCACTCATCAGCTATCCACTCAACACACTCGTTATCAGTCCAATTATCTATTTCACTGTTTTTGCAGTCACGCTCTTTGCTGTTGGAGTCTCTGTCTGGGCAGAACGTCGGGATATCGTTAACCGGTATGATCGGCTGTTATTCATAACCGGTATAACGGTGCTCACGCTCGCTCTCGGCTATCTGATTTCACTTGTAATTAACTCAGCTCCTGGTGTCGAGTTTTATCCGCAGGTGCTTCTCACTGTAGTCACTGGGGCAACAGTTACAGCTGGGATCACATGGTGGGTAATCAAAACGTTCGCACCGTCGATTAATCGTGGCACAGAGCTTGTTGGATTCGTTATTATTTGGGGTCACGCCGTTGATGGGGTCGCAAACGTAATCGGGCTTGACTGGATGCGCGCAATTGGTGCTGGACCGAATCTCGTTCCGAAACACCCCGTGAATCAGTTTGTCGTTGATGTCACTGGATCGGTGCTTCCAGCGTCAATTCTGAGTATTACCGGCGATACATGGCCGTTTCTCCTCATCAAACTCCTTGCAGCGACGTTCGTCATCTGGGTATTCGAACCGGAAATATTCGAGGAGAGTCCCCGCTATACAATGTTACTTCTGATTGCAGTGTTGGCAGTTGGATTGGGACCAGGAACGCGTGATATGCTTCGAGCGACATTCGGAGTCTGACGCGTCTCTGAGAGACACTCATATGTCATCGGGACAGAGCCTGTGGGTTTGATTTGTCTTGTTATATGATGCACTAACCATGGCTGGTGAGCACTAGTACTGATACTCGAATACACACGTGTCAGTCGCTATGGGAACGGGTGGAACGACCGATCACGTTTCGGCTGAAATCCAAACTTGTGCGGGACACGTCTTGCTCGCTCACCAAAGAAACTACTCTGTTGGAATAGCGGCTGTGCTTCTGGAATGAGTACTCTGACAGCTTCAAATCCAAGCGTCGAAACATCGGGTGTGGTTATCCGTGTCGCATACGCATCGAGACCAACCTCACTGACACGTTCGATAAGGACCTGAAGCGCGTCCGCTCCGGTTGGTATCGGCGACGGTGCGAGATCTTCGGCTGCAACCGTGGTTTCACTCATCAAAAACCTCTGTATACGATCCGGAAATGTTGCATACTCGCCAATCGCCCCATCGGCATCCATTGCGTCATCCTTCCCCATTGCCCGTAACTCCATCCAATTTTGCAATGCCTCTGCAAGCGAGCCCCGCGCGGTCGCAACTGGATCAAGACCGGCGTCTGATCCGAGAGCAAACTGTGGCCACTCACTCTCATCACGATAAACCGCAGTTGCAATGACAGGAATGTCGACATCTTGTGTGAGTAATATTGTCTGCACAGTAAGCCCAACTCCGTGAGCACGCTGACAAAGCGTTTGATAGGTCTCATCATCAACTGTCAGTTCCACCGGTTCGAAGGTTGAATACCAAGCGAGCATTGCTGCATCGCGCTCAATTACCTCAGAAAGCCCAGCGCGCAAAGCCTCAGCGCTTCCGTTCCCAAGCCCAAGCCCTGTTGTGATTGCTGGACGATACCGCTCTTGTGGTGGCGGGTGATACACGAACGTCGCTGGGAGTGCAACGCGTTTATTACTCGCAAGATGAACTCCAGGAACCCACGATATTGGCGTGCTTGGGTCGTATGTCGGTGTTTCCTCCGGCTGGACGAACCGTCGAGGGGAGACCGCTGCACTCTGTGTCTCCTCAGGCGCTGTCGTGAACATCTCAGTTCGATACACTCCTGCACAGTACCGCTCAAGTGCCTCTCCAAGTGCCTTCATATACGCACTATTCCAATCGGCGTCAACACCAGCAGCAAACTCGGTGGCACGAGCATCACTGATTGACTCTGTTGATGCTACCTGTGCGATATAATATGGAGCAGGAAATGACTCACGCTCACCGACCTGTGTAATAATGCCAAGTCGATCATCGACAGCCCGCTCGGCATGAGAAAGGGAGACCTCGAGATCCAGATCGCGCGATGTTCGATCCGGAATCAATTGCTCAGTTATCTGATCCGTATCCGTGTATACATCTGGGATCTCTATCAGCTCCCGCTCAGGTCCGATTTCCGTTCCCGAAATCTCGAGTACAGTTCCAGCGATATCGACATCAGATGCATCACACATCGCAACAGCTCGTTGCCCAGCGAGTGCACCTGCTGTGATACTGATTTGGTCTGCAAACATCCCATCACCTGGCGATGTTGTTGTCATAACGCGTGTCTGCAACGTCTCAAAGGTAGGTCCTTCTGCGGGGAGCGTGGTAACTGCAGCATCAATCTCGTCGATTGGGCATCCACCTATTCCACCAAATTCGACAAGAACCACGGTCGAGTCAGTACTGGTTACTCCTGCGCTTACTGGATGTATATCGGTATCTGTCTGATCGACTGTTGTTACCACAACAGTGACATTCGCATCTGTCGGTGAATCTGTGTGAGTGAATGTAGACTCTGAGTTCGCGTCAGCAGAGACGATTACTCGTCTCGCAGCGTCAATAGCGGCAGACGGTCCTGATCCAACGACTGCGAATGCATAGCTCACGGCTTTTATTCATCAGTCGGTCATAAAAATAGACACGAATACGCGATGTGCTCTCACTCTCGTTGGTAGTGCTGTGTCAGATTATCAGTTGTTGGTAATTTGATTGTCGTTCTTCGAAGTTGCAGTTACAGTTGCAGCAGAACACGCACACAGGCGTTCCAGCTGAATCGAGTTTGAGTTTGAGTCTGAGTCTGAGTTGAGTCCGGGTTCAGAGTGAAACACTGCTCAGAGTGCCACTGACTGTTATGCAAGTAGACTTTGTGCAACGCCAGCTAGCTGGTCGGAACTGGCACTCGCGAGTTGATTGTGCCCAAGCTTCAGTCGAAGTCGCGGTCGACCAACATCAATCGGGACTTTCTCTGTATCGATAAGCCCTGACTCTTCGAGTTCAGTTTTAGTTCGTGAGAACGTTGCTTTACTCGCAATTCCGACATCTTCACCCCATTTTGAAATATCATAGAGAAGTACGTTATTTTTCGCAGCGACTAACAAGCTAATTGTCACCTCATTGAGTCCCTTGCCATCCCCACGAGCGGTTTGGAGCGTCGTTAGCACTGAATCAAAATCTGATCGCGTCTCATCACCGATTTCACTCGCCAGTGTTGATCGGACAGATGAAATTGCTGGTGTCCGAAGTGGATAGGATGTTGCTGATTCAAACGCCTGTGCATATGACCCTCGCACAGTTGCGACAAACTCACTCTCATCAGCAACCATCCCGGCAACCTGATCGCTCGCTTGAATCATAGTGACTGCTGCATTCGTCGTGATAATCAATGAGTTCGGCTCTGAAACGTCTCCTGTCCGGAGTGTCAATGCATCTGCCTCAACAAGTTCGGCTGCATTGCTCGCCACAATGAAATCATCCATCACCTCCTTTAACAGCTGTTCATCAGACAATAATCGGACACTCGTGTCATTGGTGAGTATCTCTGAACAATCCGTGACAAGTGCCTTCGCGAGGTCCTGAGTCGGATTTACTACGTACACCGTTCCGGTCGCTTCTGAAAGCACAGATGACAGAACATGCCCCATATCTGTGCCAAGCACATTCGCATCAAGACTCATAGCCAATATAGCGTACTACAGCGTCTTGAAATTTATTACAACCCAAATTATGCAGAATACTTCGATGCTATCTGCTTACTACGGTTAAAAACCACGCTAAGGCGTTCGTGTATGTATGAATCACTCGGGTTACAGCCAAGCCGAGCCTAAGCAGTCGCCATGCTCAATGTATGGATGTGGGTGAGACTCTCACTTCGATAACCGCCGTTCGATATCATAGATAGATAGGTATCTTCCAGAAAGTGAGTCCGAACTCCCTGCCGTTGAGACGGCAGTATATCTATACATTATGACTGTATCGAACTATTATATATTGAATTATCAACACAATGAGCAAGGATAAGTAGGTAAAATCACGGAGAGTGGACACACTTATTTGAATAACGCCCTCGATATTGGATATGGAACAGAGTCATATTCGTGACGTCGATCCAGATGCTGCCGACGCTCTTTCGAGCGAACGACAGCGGCAAGAGGATACGCTTGCGATGATTGCGAGTGAAAATCACGTCAGTGAAGCCGTACTTGAAGCACAAGGAAGCGCGCTGACAAATAAATACGCTGAGGGATATCCCGGCGAGCGATACTACGCTGGCTGTGAGTATGCTGATGAGATTGAGTCACTCGCTATTGAACGCGCAGAAGAACTGTGGGGTGCTGAACATGTGAATGTCCAACCACATTCTGGCACACAGGCGAATATGGCTGTCTATCTCACTGCACTTGACCCTGGCGATAAGATACTTTCATTAGACCTCACACATGGCGGACACCTAAGCCACGGTCACCCAGCGAACTTCACTGGACAGACATATACGGTCGAACAGTATGAGGTCGACCCTGAAACGGGGTATATCGATTATGAGGGGCTCAAAGCAAAAGCTGACGAATTCAACCCTGATATCATTGTTTCTGGATACTCCGCGTATCCACGAGAAGTCGAATTTGAGCGCATTCAAGAGGCCGCAGACCTCGCCGATGCATACCATCTTGCTGACATTGCTCATATCACCGGACTTGTTGCGGCTGGCGTCCATACCTCCCCTGTTGGTGTTGCAGACTTCGTGACCGGATCAACACATAAAACCATTCGTGCAGGACGTGGCGGTATTATTATGTGTGATGAGGAGCACGCGGATGATATCGATAATTCGGTTTTCCCAGGTGCACAAGGCGGACCACTTATGCACAACATCGCTGGCAAGGCGGTTGGATTCAAAGAGGCACTCTCTGATGACTTTGAGGCGTACGCTGAACAGACAGTGAAGAATGCAGAGGCACTTGCAGAGACATTCACCGATGCTGGACTCTCTGTTGTCTCTGGCGGCACTGACAATCATCTTGTCCTTGTCGACCTTCGACCATCACATCCTGAAACAACCGGAAAGGAAGTCGAAGCGGCACTCGAATCGGCTGGCATCATTATGAACGCGAATACAGTCCCTGGTGAGACACGGTCGGCCTTTAATCCAAGTGGAATCCGCGTTGGAACCCCAGCACTTACCACGAGAGGATTTACTGAGTCAACAGTTCGTGAGGTCGGTGAATTGATGATTGAGCTGATTGATAATCCAACCGATGATGAGGCAATTGCTGCTGCCAGTGACCGCGTTGATACGCTGACCGATGAATACCCACTTTACGGATAGCTGACTCGAAACCACTCCGCGTTGCTCACACGTTGCTGGTAGAGAGTGACTTCCGAGAACGGAACTCTTCTACGCTCTTTTTCGGACATGTGACCTTCTGATAATATTTCATCTCCACCCTCCGTTGATGACTATCAGTATCCCAGCTTACCTCAAAAAGCGCATCAACAGGGATGGAGAGTTTCTCCGAACAGACTGATCAAAACAAAGACAGAATCAAAGAGACAGAGCGGATACGATATACCCTGATGAGCAACTGACTCAGTTACCCGCGATCACACCTGAGGAACTGAGCTTTCCTGGGTAACTGCTCTGTTTCGGTAATCCCACACAATCGCAAACAAGCCAAAAAAGGGGATACAGTTGGACATCAAATCCACCGAGTGATAACTCACAGTAGCCTTTGTCTTAAGATCTTCCGGCGCCTGAAGACACAGGTATTCTCCTTATACTCCATAATTCATGATGGAGTATTAGACTGACTGATAGTGATTAGTGCAAGTCTTTCCCACCGTGATTATGCGTGTCGGTGATGTGAGCCGCTGAACCCGCGTCATTCGACACCGTCGGTGAAACTATTCAAACTAATCACTATGAAGGGAAGATACCACCCATATGATCGAACCGATCTTGAGTTTGATTTCATTCTGTCACTGCTGAGTAGAGCAGAGGGGACGAGGAGGAGCAGCAGAGTCTAATACATTGTCTGTGCCTGCAAACACCGCACAGACGCAGAAGTTGAACGCGCTCATCTGAGAGTCTGAGAGGGGAAACCCCGACCCGTGACCACAACACAACATAACACCCGCTGTTGTTTTTACCCTACCCAACCAGAGCCAGAGTTGGATACGTCGAACTCGCTCACTACATACATACGTCCAGGCTTATCCTGTGTCCACGCGGTGTTTGCTTCGACACGATACAACTGTCTAATTACATATTGAGGTTTCAGTGAACAGATACTACGGTTTTTCTACCGGTAAGCGACTCAATTGATGCGTTTCAAGTATGTTGCTGGCAAGTATTCCTGTGTGACACAGACACAGACGCAACTGATCGACGGCACAGAGGTTGCCGCATCAATCAGATCTGATCTTATTAGCAGTGTTAATCGAATTACGAATACCGGAACGACTCCACAGTTGGCAACAGTGTTGATGAACGATGACCCAGCGAGCCAGACATACGTTTCAATGAAACATGACGACTGTGAGGAAGTTGGAATTGAAACCCGAGATATTACAATCGACCCAGAGGCGCCGGCTGCTGAGCTGTTCGACACCGTCGATGAGTTAAATACTGATCCATCGATACATGGGATCCTCGTACAGATGCCTCTCCCTGATCATGTTGATGAACGTGAGGTCCTTCGTCGAATTGACCCCAAAAAGGATGTTGATGGATTTCATCCTGAAAACGTTGGGCGACTTGTCGCTGGACAACCGCGATACAAACCGTGTACACCACATGGAATCCAAAAGCTGCTGATCGCGGCTGATATTGAAACCGAGGGGGCGGATGCGGTCGTCATCGGTCGATCCAATATTGTTGGCAAACCAATGGCAAATCTGCTCATTCAGAAAGCTGACGCAGGGAATGCAACGGTGACCCTGTGTCACTCCCGAACTAATGACCTCGCTTCGAAGACTCGCGAAGCTGATATCGTTATTGCTGCTGCTGGCGTTCCTGAGATGATTGATGGAGATATGCTCTCAGCGGGAACTGTGGTTATCGATGTCGGAATCAATCGCGTTGAGACAGAGACTGGAAGTGAGCTTGTCGGTGACGTTGAATTTGAGTCTGCAGCTGAGAAAGCAGATGCAATCACACCTGTTCCTGGCGGCGTTGGACCGATGACGCGAGCGATGTTGCTTTGGAATACAGTGAAAGCAACCGCGATAACCACCGATGTCTCTGTTGAGCTTCCATAGACGAGAAAAACATTTGACATCCTCCTCCGCGTAACCGCAGAAGAATCCTGAGCGTGAGCGGTGGAGATTGCAGGCTTGCAGTTCCGCCGAACCCCGACACGGTGAGAATCCGTGTGGGGTTCATGGACTGTCGCGAGTCGAGTGAACTAGGACTGCTGGTGCCGAGAGTGCCACATCTCAGCTCTAGCTCCCGCCCCCAGGACTCCTCTCGTTCGTCGTGTTCGGACTCCCACAGTTGTTTTTACCATAGGGAGTCCGGCAGAGTTCGGTGGACTCGGAGCTACTTTTTGTGGTGTTTGCAAGCAGTCGGGCACTACAACTGCATCTGCATCGATTCATGATACTGATAGGAACCGACTGTTCACCTGACTGGGTCCGATGATTGTGTTATTGCTTGGGCCGACAGGCCGCCACCGTCGGACTGGCGGGAATCGCTCCGTTCTCAGCCTAATTCCTCCCTATATGTCGAACCGCCTGTCGATTTAATTTTACGGATTATAAAGTATTAAAATGGCTCTCGTAGCGTCGATTGACTCTGAGTTGTCGGGGATTCATCCTGCGGCTGAAGGCGCAGGGATTCTCCTTGATTCTGTATGATCACTTACTGAAAGCCGCACAGTTATAATCATCTTTGAGGCGATGTCTCTGTGTGTGTATTTTACATGATCCAACAATTATCGATAGCGCTGTATTGGTGTTATCGTCGGAATCCATCTGGTCCATCTGGGCTTGGAGGACCGTCTGGTCTGGACGGTCCTACTGTATCAGAAGCAATCTGTACCCGATCAGTGTCGGGTTTGGGTTCAATCTCAGTGCCGTCCTCGAATCGAACGAATGAGAGATAAAACGGGCGACCGCAAGGGCTCTTCATGTCTGGATTTTCTACATCATCCGCAGGACTTCGATCGCCTGTCCATCGGATTCCGACTTCCGTTTGCTCTGTCTCACACTTTGATGGCATTTCTCCACAGACAAATCGAATTCCATCAGCAGAGTCGTACGATACATTCGTTGAGTCATGTGGGGTGGTGTATGACCATCCCTCAAGCGGATATGGCGTGACTGACTTATCAGCGAGGTATCCCTCGCGCTTGACCTCTACGACAGCACCACAGTGCGGGCAATAGTACGTCACAGGATAGCTCATTAACTGAATTTATGTTCTGGACCTGATTGACAATATCGGTTTTTGCACTAACCATCTCGCGAAATTAGCAATATAACTCGTCGTCTCGATACCGCCGCATTTCTCGCAATCAACTTAGAAGAGTTCTCATGTGTCCTGAAATAGGAGATCACGAATTTATTACTCAGATGAACGCCGCTGGCTCCACGCTAAAAAGACTCTGTGGTATGGCGACACTGTCGTAATCCTAACTCACACCCATCCTGGAAGGCAGGAACGACCCTCGGTGTCGAATTGCCTTCACCTCCATTGAAATAGCAAAGAAGGAACGCTCAACGCACCCTTCAAGTATTAGATGATCTCAAAGAAGAATATCGGGTGTAGTGTGACGCCGTCGAGACAACTCAAACAGTGCTCAATTGCACTGTCCCGTATCCCTCTTCTGAAACTCACCTGCTTCCCCCACGAGTGGAAAGCAATCATATTCACCCTCGCCTCATAAAAATAGTCTCTCAGTTTGTTGAACCGTGAGTTTTATCACCCGAAATAGAACAGAACAGAGCATCGAAACCAGGGTCTCAAGTCTCATGAACTGCCTCTTACCCATAAATCGAGTCGCTGTTGAGGTCAATAAACCGATTGAAACCTCAATATCTACAGATTTAACACTTCTACAGGACGATTTTACTGATCTCGGTTATCACATTCAGCAACCCCCAACTGCCGATATCACCGCCCGAATCAGTTCTCACCTCGATCTTCTGAGAATAGAGTGGATTCGACAGCGTCTGAAACGTCTGTGTGGGGCTCAGTGAACTTGTGGGTAAGAGACAGTTGTCTCATGAATGCATACTTCTCGGAGTATCAATAACTGGTATTTATCATGTAATCGTGTCTGCATACTGGAAAGCAACACCAGCTCGTTCAGCCGTTGTCTCATCCCGTGGTGAGTCGCCGATAAAAACTGCTGCGTCTGAGTCGACAGAGAGCTGAGTAAGTGTATGCAGGAGTGGATCTGGATCAGGTTTTTGACTCTCGACAGTATCCCGACCAGTGACCGCACTCAAATGTGTCTCAATCCCCTGTGTTTGAAGTGCAATCTTACAGGCAGCCTCACAATTGAGTGAGCAAACGCCTTCGTGAGGAGCAACACTCCCAACAGCATCTGCATGTGTTAGCCGATCAGCTGCCCGTGCTCCGCGCCGCTCGTGGTGAGCAATAACAGTCTCGACATCATCGCGAAGTCCTCGCTCCGACGCGAGATTCAGCATTTCCCAGAGGTCAACGCCGCTTACATCGATGCCCGCTGTCTCAAAAACCTCCGCGACATCACTAGCAACAATATCCCAATCAACAGAGAGCCGAACTAGTGTTCCATCAAGATCCCACACGACAGCCTCAAACTCTGATAGTGAATCATAGTTCATCAATGGATATCTCACATATATGAAAAAGAGAGTTTTGAATAACCGAGACTGTGAGTTATAATATGCGTGTTTAATTCCGACGAATGACATATGGTCGTCAATTCCCTCCGATGCTCAGTGAGAGTAGCCACAAATCAGATGACAGAAGCTACACAAGCCAATGCAGAATGACAGTCGCTGGATTAGTCTGACTGTCAAGATTTATTCCTCTGGCCGTCTTCACGTCTGTATGTCAGCTGATGGTAACCGAACAACAACTGTTGCGGCATATGTCGTTATTATTGCTGCTGCTGTCGTAACCGCATCAGTTGTTGCCCCGGTTGTTTTTGATACTGTCTCCGGGTCTGGATCTGGTGAAGGCGGTGAGTCAAGCGTTGCTGTCATTACTTTCCGTGGTGGAACAACAAGCGCGAATGTCGCCGCTGCCACGGAATCGCTTCGTGAAGCACGAACAAACGGATCTGTCGATGCAATCGTTCTTCGCATTGATAGTCCCGGTGGTCCTGTCGATGCCAGTGAGGAATTCTATCTTGCGGTCAATCGTACAGCGAGCCAAATGCCCGTTGTCGCATATGTTGAGGGAACGGCTGCATCGGGAGGATACTTCGGAATCGCCCCTGTGGATGAGATTGTTGTTAAACCCAGCTCAACCGTCGGGAGTATTGGTGTTATTGTTCAAGCACCATTAAGCGCGGTTGAGAATATCGAAAATCAACGACAGGTGTTCATCCGGTCGGGTCCTGATAAAGCACAAATCACACGTGATGGTCTCCGGGAAAATCTTGAGTTACTTCAGAAAGCGTTCGTTGACACAATTATGAAACATCGAGGTGATGAACTTTCACTCAGTCGAACAGAAGTCGCAACTGGACAGACATTTTTGGGTCCCCGAGCAGTCAATAATGGGTTTGCTGACCAGATTGGTGATCTCAATGTCGCTATTGAGGAGGCTGCTGGGCGTGCGGATGGAATCTCTGGTGATGAATATAATGTGTATTATAAATCTTCAGGTGCACAGCAACTGAACGTCATTGTTCTTGGTGAAGATGAGTCCACTCCGCTTGGGGAAAACACCGCTGATACCGTCTATGTTGATGCGCGTCCAAACGCGGAGACAAATACTGATGATCAATTTGTCCAACCAATAAAATACTATGCAGTCTGGGGGGTTCCACAAACAACGAACCAAACAGTGGAGGTGAGCGCGAATGAGTGATCGAATAATCAAGCCACTTGCCGTATTCATCCTTGTCATCGTCGTCATTCTTGCTGGCACAGCAGTGATTGGACTTCTCTCAGGGACCAGTGGAACGCCCGATGGACAACGAATCGACGGACAATCGCCATCTCAGTTCCAACCCTCGAATCTGAATCAGGGTATCGATCCAGAATCAGGATCTCTCAGTATTGAATCTGGAACGAGTACGGTCGGTGGTAGTACTAGCAGCAGTGGCGGATCTATCCTCGTTGATTTACGCCACAGCAATACCGTCACGCAAGCTGAACTTGAACCAATTGAGAGTGCAATGTTTTCTGCTGGTCACTCATTTGAATATGATACCGGTCAGGATCCACTGAATGAGACACTTGATGGGCATGATGGGTATCTTATCATCCAACCAACGGAAGGATTCTCTGAGTCAGAACGCGAGGCAGTGAATGAGTTTACTGCGAGTGGAGGACGCGTCGTTATTCTCGGTGAACCGACGCAACCCCGTGTCGCCTCATCCGGGTTATTTGGGACGTCGACTGCAATTGTCTCATTCGGTGCTGACAAGTTACTCGATGAATACGGAATCAGTATTGGACCGGAATTATTGTACAACACTGCAGACGAATCAAATGATAACGGATTCAAAAGTATCTATACATCTCCAGTCCGTGGAAATCAACTGACCGAAGGCGTTGAAACGGTCAGCTTTGATCGTGGTGGGTATGCCGTTACTCGTGAGGACAGTCGGGCGACGACGGTGTTCACTGCAGTCGACGACACCAAAACACTCGAAACGCGTCGAACAGGCACATATCCAACGGTTGTGCGTAATGACGACATGGTTTTTGTCGCAGATTCAACGTTTATTAAGCCGATCGAACTGTATGATACCGATAATGAGGTCTTTGTCAGCAATCTAATGCAGTTCCTCCTCGGTGGTGAGGATCCGAGAAATGCTGGTGGACCAACAGCCTCTGAGACTCAATCAACGCAGAACGAATCGACAACTCAAAACTGAGTTACACGCATAATAGATTCACTTATCGACATCTCAGTTGTTGTCGTCGTTATGCTTGTTTTTGGATTGTTACCACGGCTACGGCTACGGCTACAACTACGAACACGACCGTGATCGTAGCTATGACTGTCGAGTATTCGTTTTTCGAAAATTTATGCCCGGGGTGGGCTCCGAACCCACGATCTCCGCATGTCCCAGGTCCGAGGCTCGGCGGGCCCCGTAGGGCGGCGGAGGCTTCCAAGGCGATCCGCACCGAATCTCAGGAAACCCTATGAGTGCGGCGCTATGTCCAGCTAAGCCACCCGGGCTCACTTATGATTAGTCTAATGGAGCTTTTAAACCTTCGCAAGTAAGTCGCCGGACGACGGGGTATTGTCTGTGTGGACGCTTATCATAACCACTAAGCCATAACCTATGACTCGGCACGCCGGTGAGGAGTTATGATTCTTGACCGAGCACAATCCGGACACATGACGGTCCAAACGGTCCAAGCTCACCTGCTGGCAACTGTAGAAAGTGCCCTGTCGAGAGGTCTGAACCACAGCGACGACATTCGTAGTTACCATCACGCTTGAGTATCCCTGCATCGAATTGAATTGCCGTTGCGTCATGTTGGATTCGTAACTGACCGTCCTCCCGTTCAATTACATCATGCATGACTGCTGTATCGAGGATTTCACGGGTCAACAATGGGTCTGTAGTCACTGTTTCAATGCGATCTACTGCATCCGATAATGAGAGTTTCTCATCTTCGATGCATCCGAGTAGATTGACACCGAGTTCAACACGCGTCGCGGGATCGATTGTTGTCGAGGTGTCTCCATGGGTATCACTGGTTGAGTGTGTGTTGCATTCATCCGTGGTATCATCTTCAGACACAATTTTATGGATATCCGCAGGCGGGTAACAAAAGTATATGTCCCTGTGGCAGAGAGCCTCGATACGTGATGAGGGGGTGGATTCTGCATACACGCACGCGACGGTACCAGTTTGTGGTTGGTCTCCTCGTTGTGATTATCGCTGTTGCGGCGGTGGCAATATCACCAACGGTCGTCTTTGATCATCTTACGTGGATCGTTACTGACCCAATTCGTGTCATTCTTGTGACGACTGGACTCGCGATTGTCCGTCCGTTACTTGCCTGGCCGACGACACTTCTCGCGATTCTTATTGGATATGGTGTTGGACCGACTGGATTACCACTCGCACTCGGATTGATCACATGTACCAGCATTCCACCATATCTTCTCGGTCGTCAATATGAGAAAACAATCAGTCAATCCAAGATTGGGGCAGAATTCGTCGAACGAGCCGGTGATACCCGAAGTGTTGTTGCAACACGACTCATTCCAGCCCCCTCTGACGTCGTCTCAGCTGGGGCTGGCATTGCTGGTGTCTCTTTCGTTCCATTCATGATTGGAACAGCCATTGGCGAGCTTCCGTGGGCACTCATTGGTGTTCTTGCTGGTGCGTCTGCAGAAACACTCACGACTCTGTCGCTGAGCGCTTTGATTCAGCCCCAATTGATTATTGTCGGGTGCATTGTTGCAGTAATCATCATTGGTCCTCCAATCTGGGGGTGGATTTGTGAACACAAACAAATAACCGACTGTTGATCACCCTTATGTGATGACTATCGAATCAGTGAGGACCCTGTCATTGCCGCGGGCTGTTCGACTGAAATTATCTCAAGGATAGTTGGGGCAATATCACATAACGACCCTCCATCGCGGATTATGGCGCTTTCGTCATTGCCATCTGGTCCAGTATATATGACAGGGACAGGATTCGTTGTATGTGCAGTCTGTGGGTTCGCTTTGGTTCCCATGTCATCGGCATTCCCGTGATCGGCAGTGACGATTACATGACCATCGACAGCATAAATTGTCTCGAGAAGCCGACCTAATTGCGTGTCGACGGCTTCGACTGCTTCGATAGTGGCAGTGAAATCACCTGTATGACCAACCATATCTGGATTTGCGTAATTAACTATGAGTACATCGGGATCATTAGTATTGATTTGCTCAATTGCGGTATCGGTGACCTCATCGACACTCATTGAGGGTTGTTGATCGTATGTCGAGACATCTGGACTCTCAATAATCTCGCGATGCTCATTCTCGAAGGCTCCTTCACGACCACCGTTCAGAAAGTACGTGACGTGTGCATACTTTTCAGATTCAGCAATCCGTAACTGTGTCAACCCTGCGGTTGCGATTGTCTCACCAAGCGTATCATGGTGCTCATTCGGCGGAAATGCAACGGGGAGGGAAAACGTCTCATCGTATTCTGTCATTGTTGCAAGTTCAATCGCTGGTGGGTCTGTCTCAAATGACCACACTGGGTGAATGTCGTCAAGCATACGAACGAGCTGTCTTACGCGATCCGGTCGGAAATTGAATACAAATACAGCATCACCATCGGCGAGTGCGGGGGTGTTATCGATTACTGTCGGTTCAACGAATTCATCGGTATCTCCACGGTCATATGACTCAGTGACAGCCTCAACAGCTGTGGGTGTATTGTGTGTCGCTGTTCGATTCACAATCGCATCATAACACATCCGCGTTCGCTTCCAGTTTTTATCTCGGTCCATCGCGTAATATCGACCGGAAACAGTCGCAATATCCCCTGTTCCATGCGTATCGATGACTTCCTCAAGTGTCGTGAGATATTGCTCACTGCTCTTTGGGTCAGTGTCACGACCGTCAGTGAACACATGTGTAATCGCGTCGATATCGCGATTGCCTGCGAATTCGATGAGCGCATGAAGATGTCCCTGTTCGGAGTGGACACCACCATCACTGAGCAACCCCATGAAATGTACCCGACCACCGGTCGCTGCAGCGTGGTTGAACACCGCATTGATTGCTGCATTCGTTTGGAAACTTCCATCATCAATCGCATCCTCAATTCGTGTGTATGCCTGCTTCACTACCCGTCCGGCACCAATATTTAGATGTCCAACCTCGCTATTCCCCATTTGACCCGCTGGAAGCCCAACTCGTCGACCGGAGACATCAAGTGTTCCCTTTGCGCCGTTCTGACTGAGATGCTCAAATATTGGTGTTGACGCCGCCTGTACCGCATTGCGTCTATCGTGATCTCCAAGCCCCCAGCCGTCGAGAATGACCAACGCGATTTGCATGTCTGTGTCGTGACCCCCATTGTGTGAATAGGCTTCGTTTCATCGATATCTGACATACTGTGAAATTCACATATCAGTGTCACTCCTGTGATAATCGCTGTTTCTCACAAGATTGGAGCTGCGACGCGTGAAACGTTAGTTGATGACTTCTGGTTCAAAAGAGTATGCGACTCTCTTAGAGTGACACGATGGTTTCTTTCCGATGCTTGCCATCCCCCGATGTGATGAACTCCTCCGAGGACGATGAAATTACCCAGTCCCGTGGGTGGCATGGACGACTTCCTCAGCCATTTCCAACACGCTGGGTGCAATATTATCTCACGAGGCCCGCAAGCCTTGGGTGGCTTCTCATTGCTGATGGCGTTGCATTCCTTGTTGGCGTCAATTTTTATGTTCATAGTGAACCCTCACTTCAGGCTGTCAGTGCTCTCTTGTATCCACTATTTGGTGATTCGCCGACAGCACTTGCTTTAGCGTCTCTTTCAGTCGCGACGATGCTCCCATATGTGAAACGCACACAACCACGACCGCTCGCGGGCATGCCATCAAATCAGCTTGTCTCAATTCTTCATACACTTGCATTTGTCTGGCTCATCAAATACGGGCTATGGACCGGAATTGCACTCAATCTTCGTCCAGATCTTTATTTTGGATTTACCTCGGCACTGTTATGGGAGTACTGGGGAATTTTATTCACCCATCTGTTTTTTCTCCTCCAGGCAATGGCAATCCCATATTACGGCGAAACATCACGCACAGCGCTTCTGATTTCGTTTGCACTCTTGTTGGTCAATGATCTGTTTGATTACGGACTTGGACTTTATCCACCGCTTCGATATGAGGCTGGCATGGTCTTGACGGCGATTACTGTTTTACTCTCCGTTGGTGTTGTGTTGCTCGCAGCTGACGCATTCGATCATTATACCACCGTGCAGTCTGTCGATTAACCGGGATTCGTTGACGCCACCCTCTTATACGTCTGGAGTTTACCTGTCGTTATGGACTCTGCGGTGCTCCTCGATCTCTTGGGAAATGAGAACCGGCGTCGCATTCTCCGACTTCTCTCACATAAGCCATGTTATGTCACGGAGATCAGTGAGTACCTTGGTGTGAGCCCGAAAGCGGTTATTGATCATCTTCAGCGGCTCGAAGACGCCGGTCTCGTCGAAAGTCGAACTGATGAGCGACGGCGAAAGTATTTCCATATCGCGCGAAATCTTCGACTTGAGGTATCTGTTTCACCACATGGCTTTGGTGCAAAAAGCGCCTATCCCGCGAGTCGAAGTCTCGATATGCGTGGTCGATGTCAATATCTGACGATCGATGTATTAGATGGGATAACTGAGGGTGACAGCAAGGACACGCATAACTCGAACTCGGAGTCGCGACGCTCTTCGACACAGGATCACAAACGCACTCAGGCGCATGAGGAAAGTGAGCCTCAGACACCTGGATCCGCTGAGAGAGCGTCTCGAATATCACAATCGAAGGACATTGCCACACTCGCACAACAGTACCGTCGACTAACCGATCTTGAGAGTGAGCTCTCATTAGCACAACGGTGGGTTCACGGCCGTCTTACAGATATTCTTGATACGCTTGATGAGCAACTTGATGCCGAGGCAGATAGTCGATTTTATGCTGATGTGCTTGCCGCAATCACAACCGAAGCGAGATCAACATCAACGATCGCAAGCCAAATAAACGCAGATGCTGGTCGGGTTGAAACAGCACTCGAACATCTTGCACACCACGGGTTCGTTACACGCGGTCCCGACCGGCAATGGCGAATCAGTAAATAACCTCGATGAACAAGGAGACTTATTGAGAGACGTATCCCATATGCTTGGTATGAGAAATATGGGTGGAGTGTATCGCCCTCAGATGTCTTTTGTGAGACCACTGCGTAGATCACGTCCAAAGTAGTGACCAACGACGCCGATGATGCTCCCAAGCCCAACACCGGCACCAGCGATTGCGATCCCATAATCAGCTAAAAACTCCACTGCAAACGGAGTGAATACACTTGTGAGAGTTCCAAGCAATAACAGCGTCCCTGTCACTAATCCACCTCCAATCGCACTCTCGGCATACCGACCCTTTGATCCAATAGCGCCAATCAGGAAACTCGTCAGAAATAGTCCGACAAACTGCCCAATTGTCCCGATGATTGGAACCGATCCACCACCAACAAATCCAACAGCCGAGACTACAATCACAAAAAGAAGCGACCGAATCGTCGGCAAGCGTCGACCATCCCCAGTTGTCTCACTGGTAACGTCTGCTCCAAGATTGGTCTCGACATCACTCCCAAGATCTGATCCAACATCAAAATCGAATTCCTGATCACTCCCTGTCAACGATTCATCGGAATTAGCTGTCGTTTCTGTCTCTCGTTCATCTGAGCGTTGCATGTGTATGTTAGTCAGTATACAATATTTACACCTTTTTGTCTTCTTACCTCTCGCCGCCTCTTTAGCTACAGTTCACAATCGATACCGAGAGTAACAGCCTGAGTCCGTGTGGACAGACCTGTCTACACTCTTAAGTTGCATGTCGGAGGGCTTGTCCTCAGAATTACTCAATAGCTTGTCTCTCCCCGCTCAATCGAAACTATCTGTTCAGCATGCTGTGGGGTCTCCATCTCACGAATAAACTCAGGAAGTTCATCAGTTGAAATCTCATACCTTCGATACTCAGGAGTATCGGCATGGCGGACAACGGTCAAGATGATAAAGCTATCCGGTGGCGTAACGCGCTGATAGTCATCTCGTAGTGACATTTAGCTACTTGCATATGTACTCAGAACCTACGCCGGATAATTTCACCGCTGCTGTTTCTGAAGATACTTTTGATTGATTGCAATGAGTCTCTATGTGGGCACGCAACTCACATGTGCTTGACCTCCAATTGAGATTGGATCCATACCCATCATATATTAAATTGAATTGGTTGATTTCTCCTATCAGCAATCATCTATAACCCAATGCTGCTACACATATCGGTCAACAGCATCGAACATCCCGCTGGATGGTTGTCAATCCGAGAAGAAATCCCAAACTAAAGCTCACGACATCGACTGTGCAGTCGTCAGTTTGCAGATATAGTCACACTCTTCAAGCATGTGGCTGCGATAGCAAGTATATATGAGCCCACATCCAGGGGACCGAGTTCGCGTTGAACGGGCGGATGTTACAAACGAGGGAATCTTGATGCCCTCCTCAACATCAGATCATCTTGTGATCAAACTCGATGGTGGATATAATGTTGGTATTGATCGAGCAGACGCGTCGATTGATCTTGTGACGTCCAATGCATACGATATTGGTGGGACACAGAGCGATATTGGATCTGGCGCGGGGGCTGAAGCTGAGACCGGATCTGAACCGGCTTCATCAGCGGTTGCCTTTGATGAGTCCCTACCGACGGTATCGTTGATTTCAACGGGTGGGACAATTGCATCAACGGTTGATTATCGAACGGGTGCTGTCACTGCACAGTTCGATGCTGAAGATGTGCTCCGTGCGGTCCCAGATCTTGCCGGTCGAGCGAACTATCGTGGACGTGTGGTCAGAAATATTCTCTCTGAGAATATGACACCTGCCGTCTGGCAGGACCTTGCTGCTGCAGTCGCCGACGAAATCCGTGCTGGTGTCGATGGCGTTGTTGTGATGCATGGGACTGATACGATGCAGTATTCTGCTTCAGCGTTATCATATATGCTCGACACGCCCGTCCCAGTCGTCTTTACTGGAAGTCAACGATCCGCAGATCGTCCATCCTCAGATAATGTTATGAATGCTGTCTGTGCTGTTGAGGCTGCAACAGCAGACACCTCGGGAGTGTTTGTTTGCATGCATGCATCAACCGCCGATGACACCTGTGCGCTTCATCGGGGGACACGCGTTCGAAAAAACCATACCTCCCGTCGTGATGCGTTCGAGACTATTGGTGCCACTCCGGTCGGGACAGTTGATTATGATACTGAAACTGTCTCATTCAACCGTGATCATGCAGCACGGGAATCGACTGAGCTGAGTCTCGCCCCTGAGTTGAACGAAGACGTACTGTTGTTGACGTTTACTCCAGGAATGGACATTGATCGACAGACAGCATTCCTTACTGACTCCACTCCCGATGGACTGATTATTGCGGGCACGGGGTTAGGTCACGTTCACACTGAATTTATTCCGACCTTAGCGGAACTCGTCACCGACGGAGTTATTGTTGCAATGACAAGTCAGTGTCTTGAAGGGCGTGTCTGCGACCGTGTATACGATACTGGTCGAGACTTACTCGATGCAGGCGTTGTTGAAGCCGGTGATACGCTTCCTGGCACAGCGAAGGTAAAGTTGATGTGGGCACTTGCGAACCATCCGGACCCTGCAGAGGCAATGACAGAATCGCTCGCTGGCGAATTACAAGCCCGATCAGCCCCATGGGAATGAATTGACAACGTGGACGGAAACAATTCATCCCCGCCTGCCCTTCCCCTTCCGCTTCCAGTGCATACCACAGACGACACTGGAGCCGCTGTCACTGTTCGAACTGCGGACCCGACCGACGCCACCGCTGTGAGACGGATAACACAGAACACCTGGCCGGATCGTTCCGAGGATGATTATGTTGGATCTGTGTTCCCTGAGTGGGTCGCGGCGGATGACGGCGAGACTGCACAGACGGTTATTATTACTGTTGACTCACAGTCACAACCGGATGACGCTCACTCGAAGAATCAAAACAACACAGACATTGTCGGTGTCGCACAGGTGTGCACACTATCAGAAACGGAAGCATGGATACAGGGATTGCGCATCGCGCCCACATATCGTGGTCGAGGACTTGCAACAATCCTCATTCAAACGCTTTGTGCTGTTGCACGCGCGATGCATGCAACGATAGTTCGAGGAATCGTGTTTTCGTGGAACTCAGCTAGTCTTGGATTACTCCGACAGACGGGCTTCGACCCTGGAATTGCATTCCGGTGGGTTCAGCCAGAGCCATATGAGACGTCAATACAGACAGTTTCGGCAGCAAACGACAATATGCCACTTTCCGTACGGACGACGGAGGATACTTCTGTCGAGGATGTCTGGTCTTTCTGGCAAACCACAGAGGTAAAACAGACTCTTGATGGAATTATCATTGACGAGCATGAATCCTGGGCACTGTCTACTCTCCGTCGAGACCACATTCAGCGTGCAGCCATGACTGGTCGATTAATTACTGTCAGATCGAACTCATCACCCGGAACTGTTCGTGGATTCACAATCCGAAACCGGACGTATGAACCGATGGGAGAGGCGAAAGCACCTGGTGCTGAGTACGCTATCGCTGCGTGGGAACCTGGTGATGAGGCGGCTGTACAGTCGCTGTTAACGGCGATTCGTCGTGATGCAACATTACTTGATTCGGCGATTGAGCACACGCGCGCTCTTGTTCCTGAAGATGTTCGTTGGCTCTCTGATGCAGCAATAACCGGTGCTGGGATGTGGTCAGAACCAATCTTCTCGATGAGTCGTCAACTCTCTACTGATGTCAACGATTGAATTTATCTCCAGCTACTGACTCGTCACTCACAATCGCTTACATACCCGTATCTGGTCTTGTTGATTACTGCAGGTAAGAGAAACTATCAGAATTAACTTGGAATCGCCTGATTATGTCTGCTTGTTATGAACTCGACGCACAGATACCTATCACTCGCGGTTGATCTGAGCTGTGAGCACAAGTATATCATCGCTGTCATATGCTCAGAGACAGCCTCAGAATATCTTGAAACGAGAGACAATATCCATACGTCCTCAACTCAAACCCTCAATGTAGTGACCAAGCGATGAATGTATCACATACTCGATTGTCTCCGTCGAGAGACACGTCAATTAGTTATCGGCAATGACAGCGTGATCTGAGCTGTTATCCATTTTATTGTCGATGTCTTCTCCGGTCATTTCGAGTACTTCATCAAAAAAGCCGAATGAATCGTGTGGTCCAGGATGTGCCTCTGGGTGGTACTGTCGTGTAATCACATTGAGATTGCGGTTTGTTAGCCCCTCAGCAGTCCCATCGTTAACATTTATTTGACATACATTGAGTGTCTCACCAGGATCACCAACAGTATAACCGTGATTTTGCGTTGTCATGACGACCTTGCCACTATCAAGATCTCGCACTGGTTGATTGACTCCACGATGTCCAAAGTCCATTTTCTCAGTTGTTCCACCAAGTGCCCGTGCAACAACCTGTTGACCAAGACAGATTCCAGCAATTGGGATTTCACCAGTGTATTCCTCGACAAGCGTTTGTGCAGCCTCAAAATTCGCTGGGTCACCTGGTCCATTCGAGATAAATAATAGATCAGGGTCGACCTCTGTGAGCATCTCTGGCGTCGTATCATATGGAAGCACATGGACAGCGACCCCTCTTTCGACGAGTGAATCGACAATCGACATTTTTGCACCACAATCAATGAGTGCAACATCAACCTCAACATTTGTATCGCCGTGTGTCGTGTGCTCGACGGTTGTGACACGCTTGCCGATATCAACGTGGTCACTCATGCTGATGCACTGATCAAGCTCAGCGTGTGCATCCTCTGGTGTGACATCAGACCCAACGACAATCCCACAGTTCATTGCACCCTCCTCACGAATCGACGTAACAAGCTCGCGCGTATCGATGTGGTCAATCGCGGGAACATCCTCGTGGTCGAACCACTCGACTATTTCATCGGTAAATTCGCGTGCAATTGCGGCTCGTGGATGAATGCGCTCAGATTCAAATCGCTCATTTCGGACGCCATAGTTCCCAATAAGCGGATATGAAAATGTGAGTACCTGTTCCTCATATGAGGGGTCTGTGAGACTCTCCTCATAGCCTGTATAAGCGGTCGTAAATACCAACTCACCGCGAGTGCGCCCAGGAGCACGACCGCGCGCTTCAATAATACGACCATCCTCAAGGGCTAAATAGGCGTCCAACATTACGAGATACACACGCAATCCCCGGTCATAAGTGTTACTTTCGAAGCTCAGTTACGAATTTCGTAATTGGTAAGACAACAGAAAGGTATCGACTGACATGGACAATCTTGATCGACGTATTCTTGATATTCTTCGTCGAGACGCGCGGACACCATATACTGAGATTGCAGCACAGGTCGGCACCTCCGAGGGAACCGTACGTAACCGTGTTGATAGACTCACTGAGGAGGGTATTATTGAGCGATTTACTATCTCGACACGAACAGGAAATATCAAAGCAATGATAGAAATATCAGTAAAGGTGAATGTTGACACGACCAGTCTCTCTGAGACAATGGCTACCTGGGAGCAGGTTGATTTTGTGTGGCAGGTTTCTGGTGAGGAAGACGTTGTTCTCATCGTTGATGCAGCGGATACACGCGCAGTCAACCAACTCATCACTCGTGCACGCGAGCGCGATGAGGTAAAAAACACGAAAACCCGTCTTATTCTTGATGAACGCCTCGGTGGTGTCTCATCGTGAAATTCCTCTTGACTGTCATACTGCTTATTCGAGAATCGATAGCTCTCCAAACTCTCCTGTTGCCCCGATACGTCCTGATACCGATGACAGCCGTTTTTGCTGAAATATACTCCCAGTTATTCTATCCCAAGCCGAAGGACCCTTAGCAGCCCCAATCGAGAAACCGAGTATGAGCACAGACCACAATGGCGAGTCGAACGCCGACCAACCTGCACAAACACATGATAACGCAGCCGAAGATGTGATCGCTGTTTCGAGCGATAACTCCCACGAAGGGCTTGTGAATCGATTAGATGCACATACTGGCGATGGAATCCGTCATCGAGCATTTACCTGTCTTGTGTTTGATTCAACTGGGCATCTTCTCCTCGCTCAGCGCGCACCCACAAAACGTCTCTGGGACACACACTGGGACGGCACTGTTGCATCGCATCCAACCGAGGAGCAAACACAGCGTGAGGCGACCCGCCAGCGTCTCGATGATGAACTCGGCGTCACACCAGATCAGTATGACACTCTCCGCGTGACTGATCAGTTTGAATATAAGCGCTATTATGAAAATGCTGGTATTGAATGGGAGGTTTGTGCTGTTCTACAGGTCACACTTGATGATATAACACTTGATCCTGATGAATCTGAGATTGCTGGTCTTCTATGGGTTGAGTATGAACATCTTCACGAACACCCTGAATGGTATCGACAACTCCGATTGTGCCCCTGGTTTGAAATTGCGATGCGACGCGACTTTCAACAATGACGTCACAGCATACTCTGGCGCCCTCATACAATCATATCGGTGCTGAGATGCTAGGGAGTTCGCTTGATTGATGAAAGACTGTCATGATTCGAGTTGACACCGACACCGACGGTAGAGCAGAACGCCCTTATCAAATCAACCATTTATTATCATAATGCCCGCAACCCCCACAAACAGTAGTGATTCTACGGCTATCTCCGAGCCATCGCTTTATGATTCCCTTGATGGACAAGTCGCAGTCGTTACCGGCGCTAATCGCGGTCTTGGTCGGCAGATTGCTGAGAATCTCCATGAACTCGGTGCGACTATTTTTGCGGCAACACGATCAATTACGCATGAGATTCCAGATTCCTGGGAACATCTTCTCGTCGATGTCACTCAATCTGGCGAAATTGCGGATGCTGCAGATGAGATATTCAGCACTGCCGGACGACTCGATATCGTCGTGAATAACGCCGGTATCGGTGGTGGTGACGGTGATATCGTCTCCGAGTCGATCAACGATATTGACCGGACGCTCTCAACGAACCTCCGTGGTCCGATGCTTGTGTGTAAACACACTGTCCCACTATTGTTACAGAATGACGGTGGTCGTGTCGTCAATGTTGGCTCTGCTCTTGGAATGCTCTCACGAGACCAATCTGGCGGCAATCCAGCCTATCGTGTGTCAAAAAGTGGTCTTAATGGGTTGACAGCGTATCTTGACGGTGAATACGGGTCAGATGGTCTCATAGCGAATTCTGTGTGTCCGGGATGGGTTCGGACCGACATGGGTGGTCCCGAGGCTGACAGAAGTATTGAGACCGGAGCTGAAACCCCGACATGGCTCTGTCGTTTTCGCCCTGGATCCCCTCGCGGTCATTTCTGGCGTGATCGTGCAGTGCTTGAGTGGTGATTGCTCCACAGCGGTGTTTTATGCATTCTCGAAATGATACGCCGATTCGGTCTGCGTCGGAGTAAAATTATTGAAACCTCCACGCTGGAGCACAACTGTTCAGGGGTGGATAACTAATGAAAAGTATCACCTCACCGTTATGATGATCTGCGGAGACAAATCGAACCCATCTGAATCACTTGGGTTTTGATTGATTCAACTCATATGAGTGTCACGTTCTTTCTGCGATGTCGTGAGTAGCACTGAAGTGATCAAGGAGTTGGGTTTGAACGTGGGTCTGCTCCTCATGTGGAACCCAGTGTGTTGCCTGTTCAAACATAACAACTTCACTGTGTGTACAGTACTGCGCGCTTGCATCAGCGAGTGAACGGGTCAGGAATCTATCCTGTGCACCCCACAACAGCAGTGTCGGTGCATTGATCTGTGTCTGTACTGGTTGTGGATTCGCTCGAACGACTGCCCGATACCAATTAATCATCGCCTCATATGCCCCATCGAGTGCCCATGCAGTTCGATAGCGCTCGAAATCAGTCGCATCAAATGTCCCCTCGTGACTTGACCGTTGCATCATCGCCGTGACACTCCGCCAGTTCCCAACCCGTGCAATCGCCTCGGGTACCCGAGGGAGTTGAAACAATCCAATATACCAACTTCGGAGTACCTGCTTGGGGTTTCGCCAGAGAGTTTGTTTGAATGCTGTCGGATGTGGGACATTAATCACTGAGAGTGTCTGAAGACGCGCCGGATGATGAAGTGCCACCCACCATGCAACAAATGCACCCCAATCGTGTCCGACGATATGTGCTTTTTTTGCGCCTATGTTATCAATTATCCCACAGACATCTGTCGCCAGTGCATCCGGATGGTATGCCGAGATTGCATCAGGACGCTCACTCCGATGATATCCGCGTTGATCGGGAACGACGACACGATAGCCTGCGGTCGCCAGTGGAAGAATATACTCATACCATTCATACCAGAACTCGGGAAACCCATGTAAAAGTAAGACGACATCGCCATCCGGCGGTCCAGCAATGACACAATGTAAGATCACATCGCCCACGTCAAGTAATTCTGATCTGAGTTGAATATCATCGTCACTCAATCCAACATCTTCGGGACCAACTCCAAGATCAATCTGCGCATCTATGTGCATGTATTGACTAGAAATAATCCATAAAGATATACTATTATACCATCGGTGATCTCCCGCCGTTGAGGAGATGCCAGTCTGTGAAGCGGATGCTACGCTCGTGTGTTTCCTCACCCCTCAAGATAACTGCATAACCCATAGTAATGTGATCATCGTCTGAGAAGTCGCTGCCAGAACGTTCGTTGGTCTGCTTGTTGTGCTAATAATACAGAGCATTCCACTTCGTCAAGCACTTGCTCAATCACTGTCTCTCGTGTGAGCCGTGAGAGAAGACCACGCTCGCTCGCCCCAACGATGAGCATTGATGCGTCTGTTGCATGCTGTTTGATTGCTGTTTCGACACTTCCTGTTTCGACTCGTAATTCGGCATCGCTCAGATTATGATCCTCAGCCCACGATTCAAGAAATTCACGCCCACTTGCAGCGTCATCAGCAACATGCAGTAGCGATACATGCGTTCCGTACGCCTCAGTCAGTGTTGCAGCGACACCGGCTGCGAGTTCTGAGTCTGGACCACCAGCTGTTGGCACGAGAATCTGCTCTGGATTGAATCCACGATCCTTGACAACGAGAAAATCAGCAGGTGGTGAACTGAAGAGTTCATCAATCGCGCTTTCTGCCCGACCTGGGACTCGTTGAATATTTGATCCCCAACCCATGACCGTCAAGTCTGCGCCATATGTCTCGACAGCATCGAACACAGCCTCAAGTTCTTGATGTGATAAAACAGTGTGCGTTTCAATATCAACGTCAAAGGCTGCAGCGTCATCCTGTGCTGTTGAGAGTAGCTCGTCCGATTCTGGGGTATCTAGTGTTTGTTTTGCAGATTCGAGAGCGGTCTGATCTGGGACCTGCTCAATGTGAACTGCAATCACAGTGCCACTGTACGTCTCAGCAATCGCACTTGCGAGTCTAATGAGATTGGTCTCAGTATCAGGATCTGCAACCGGTACGAGCACCCGATAATCACCTCCATCCGGTTGGACAGTTGTCGCTGCCGAGACAGCGGCGTCTGGAAGTCGTTCTGATTGTCTAAGGATGTATTTTCCAAGCACTCCCTGCTTCGTAGCGTGTTGTCGTGCATACACAAAATACCAGAGTGTCGCAAAAAGAACGAATCCAACAGCGAGACTGATGATAGTGAGGTTGAAAAAGCCAATAAGAGTAAATGAAGTGATAACACCAATCAGTGGGACAACAGGATATAATGGAACATGATATACTGGCTGATATGATGCCGGATCAGCAACGCGCATGATGATCAACGCAATATTCAAAAGACCATAGATTATAAGATGAAGAACACTTCCGGCTGTTGCAAGCGTCTCAACATCTGCGATGAGTATAAATCCGATAATAAACGCGCCGGTGATCCCGATAGAACGATATGGTGTTTCAAACCGTGGATGAATCTTATTGAGTGATGCTGTGATGATACTATCACGTCCCATTGCAAAATTGATTCGTGATGAGGCGAGAATGGATGCATTTGCGCTTGATGCAGTTGCCAAAAGCCCGCCAAAGAGCATTGCCGCTGCCCCAATGGGACCGATAAGCTGCCGTGCAACATCGACAACTGCGGTGGCATTGTTGGCAATAAGGCTATTATCAACTACTGCAAGGATCGTCAATAGCACGAATACATACACTGATGTTACGATTGCCACGCTTCCGATGACTGCACGTGGAAGATTCCGTCCAGGATCTTGAATCTCCTCAGCCACGGATGTGATCTGGACAAACCCGAGATATGAAACGAAAATGAGTCCGGTCACCGGCAACAGTGGGCTTACTCCACGATCTGGTGACTGGTCGAACCTTTGAGATATCTGCATTGAGAAGTCCGATACAGGTAAACACGGCAAGAATGCTTATAAGTGTAATTACAATTATATTCTGGAGTCGACCGGTCTCTTTTGCACCAATATAATTGATAAAAATAAATAATCCGGCACCAGCAAGCGCAACTAACTTGACCGCCGAAAGCGTGATTCAGCGAGATTAACGCTTGGGACCGGAAGGAATGTTGTAATATATTCTCCGAATCCTGTCATGTAGAAGGCTGAGGCAAACGCCAGCCCCATCCAGTTGCCCCAGCCAGCAATACTTCCAAACAGTGGACCAAGTGCATGGTTGATATAATAATATGCACCGCCGGAGCGTGGCATCGCCGTGCCAAGTTCCGATGCTGATAATGCTGTGAATAATGCGATTATTCCGCCAAGAGCAAATGCTCCAACGGCGAGCGGTCCAGCTTGTGCAACCGCTGGTCCCGGAAGGACAAAGATTCCAGCGCCAACCATCGTCCCAACTCCAATCGTGAGCGCAGCGAGCGGACCGAGGTCCTTCGCAAGTTCAGTATCGTCACTCACTGGTCGCCGCCCTCCTAATACCTATCATTATTATCAAAAGTACGTTCTTTGATTGATACGCGAGCGTGGTGAAATACCTGATTGAGAATCACGACCGACCAGCGGGGGGCTATCATCGGTGATAATTTGAGATTCCTGCCGATGAGACATGTCACTGGCAACTGATTACTATCACGCGAGTAAAATGATATTCCCACCGTATTGGTATTACTTATCACCGCTTGCACAAGCTTGGTCAGGTTGATCATGTAAGAAAACCATCGTTCAATTATAACCACACTCTTACTCATGAGCGTGTGCGATTGTCGAAGCGTCTTCGCTGTGATGTCTTTATACTGTTCAATTACCACGTTGTCTGTCGAATCGTACGATTGTTTGAATATATCGAGACTATTGCTGTCCCTCCATGTTGCTTTCTACTTGAAGGAAGATACCGGAATTCCTTGATTGTGGAAGACATCACCCGGACTTGCAACAATTGCATGGGTGATATCCGAATATTGGTTCAATATCGACGTCACCATCACCGTCACTGTCACTTCAGTCATATTAGGCATGTGTACGGTCTCAACTCATCCATTGAACGAGAATCTCCAGACTCATCGAGTCCTGTCACAGAACAAGATATCACGATGAAACTATTGAATTGATGATTCCTATACATTTTGGAAGCCACTGTGTATGCTGATAAGACCGGCTACACACAAAATAGACTAATATCTTGGGCTCAATTGTTGGGCTAATCTCACCAGTCTATGATGCAATTGCGGTGTTTTGCAACCACAGACAACTTGTCGAGCGAATCAAATTCATGCTCGGCGATGCTGGAATCATCATTACTGAGATGAGCGAGACAGATTCGAGCAGCCAGTGTCCAGAGTGTGGTTCTGACATCGTGCAACGGCGTGGTGATGAGTATAACTTAAAACCACATACTGAGGTACCTAGAACGTAGAACCGACTGCAATCACAAGAAAGGTCGATGGCTTGACCCGCTGCCCTCCGTGCTGGACGCCACAGGGACGTATCCCGAGAGGGAATGGGCTGGGAATGCAACAAAGCATGTTAGATACTCAGTGACTCTGTAGGACGGTCATACTCACTTAATCGACTAAGCGTCGACAAACCCGCCTGTTCACAGTCGGGTGATCAACTGGCTCGATTACCCACAGGGGAATCCAACGAGTTCAGTCGTAGGAGGAAGTCAAATCGCAGTCACCCATGCCTGATACTCATCCGGACAATTATATACCTCAATAAAGACTCGATCAGCAAATGCTGCAAGACGATTTGCATCAGAGCGGGCAGTAATCCGTACATTCGTCGCTTCAGCGTCCTCCGGCGATTCCAGTTGGTCAACTCGAAACTCAGGAAACTCACTCACGAGTGTATGGACCTGCTCAAGTTCGGAGTCTGTCACATCGAGATTGAACATATTTTCAGCAAATTGGATCCATGGTGCAGGCACTTCCTCAGTTTCATCACTTGCGCTTGATCGAGGATCAGCCTCAAGCGTCATAAATGCGCTTGCCCGCTCGCGGTGTGCTGTGACCGCCTCAGCAAAGAGCGTCCTGCGCTCTTGTGGTGTTTTTGCATCAAATCGCGTCATATCGTTTATGTATGGAATTGATCATTGTGTCTGTGATCACTCTGCGACAGACGATATGTCTGATATGCATTCGCTCACATGCATAACAGATTATTCGCTCAGTCATAATCTCTGTTGTGTTCATTCGTACATCAGCGACATATCTTCAATGTTATACGGGGAGAGACAGACATCCAGTATGGAGAAACATATCTTACTCCTCGGTCCCCCAGGCGCCGGAAAGGGAACACAATCGAAACGACTTGCTGAGGAGTTTGATCTCGACCACGTCACCACTGGCGACGCACTGCGAGCAAACAAGCAAATGGATATCTCTGAGATGGATACTGAGTATGATACCCCAGGTGCGTACATGGATGCGGGCGAACTCGTTCCTGATGCAGTTGTGAATAAAATTGTCGAAGAAGCTCTGTCGAGTGCCGATGGGTATGTGCTCGATGGGTACCCTCGAAATATCGAACAAGCCGAGGTGCTCTCATCAATCACCGACCTTGACGCTGCAATTTTATTATCAGTTAGCGAAGAAGAACTCGTTGACCGACTCACTGGACGACGCGTGTGCTCAGAATGCGGAGCGACTTATCATGTCGAATTCGAACCACCCGCTGAGACAGGCATCTGTGATGAATGCGGTGCAACGCTCACACAGCGCGATGATGATACCGAGGAAACGGTTCGTGATCGACTTCGCGTCTATGAAGAAAACACAGAACCAGTCGTTGAGCATTATCGACAGAAGGGGACGTTACTCACAGTCAATGGCGAAACCACACCTGATGATGTTTTTGACTCAATCGTCGACGTGATTGATTCATAATACACAGTACAGGAGTTAAGACTACAAGCTTCATTACTGCCGACTCATTATACTCGATAAATGCCACGAATCGAATCGAAGGTGCGTGATCTCGTCGCTGGTGATGACGGGATGCGTGCAGCGGTTGAGATTGTCCTTGACCGAGCCGATGATGGTGATGTCAAATGGGTTGATGTCAAAGATGAACTTTCATCAGGACGATGGGGTCGACTTATCGAAACCGGCGTTCTCGTCGAAGGCGAGGAAGGATTTCGACTTGCTGATCGGACCGCAACAGAGTCAGGACTTGAGACAGACGACTCTAGCAGTAGCAGTAGCAGTACCAGTACTGGTACTGATTCAACCGTCGCACTTGAGACTGAGGTTGATGATGATGAATCCTCGTGGTCAACGTATGATAAGGCTGCTGGGGTTCTTACAATTGGATTATTCGTCGGATACTCATGGAAACCACTTCGTGATTTGATTGGCAATGTAATGGATGTCCCACTTGGTCCTCTCCAGGAGTTGCTTCCATTTTATGCGGTTGTGATGATCCTTGCACTCGCCACAGGACTGTACTCAACACTACTCCAGGCGAATCTGATGGACATGGAAAAGATGTCTGCGTATCAATCGCGTATGAAGGAAATTCAGGAGCGACGAAAAGAGGCAAAAGAAGAGGGAGATGATGACGCCCTTGATGCAATCCAAGACGAACAGATGGATGCAATGGGCGATCAACTTGGAATGTTTAAAGAGCAGTTCCGCCCGATGGTTTGGATCATGTTTCTAACTATCCCTGTTTTCCTGTGGATGTACTGGTCAATCGGCGTTGGTGCGAACGCGGAAGCACATGGCACACTCGGGAGTCTCATCCTTCCACTGGTGGGTGAAGTCGCGTGGACTGACTCCGTGCTTGGCCCAATCCAAGCGTGGATTGTCTGGTATTTCCTTTGCTCAATGGGCTTCACTCAAATTATCCGCAAAAGCCTGAATATAGATATCTCTCCGTCGGCTAACTAACCTATTTCCGTCAGAGTACCATACGTGCTCTCTATCGGGTCACTCACTTCGAGTGAGCTTTTTAATCAAGAGCCGAGCGAACGAACGCTCGTGAGCGAAAGTAGGGACGGCAGGGCAGGAAACGATAACTCTCAGAAACACCATTACAGAACTGTGAGCACAGTGATATCGGAGAATTATCACCGCACAACCATATCACACGACACATGTCTCAAAGAGGATGAGCAATTGCTATTTTACACGATAAATGAGTGGCATCATAGCTGTACCCTCTGTGAGTTCTCTCGGATGAAATGAGTGTCATGACTGCCGTATACTGACCGTATTTCCCGAAAGAGAACAAGTGTCACGCACAGGATCATTATGAGTCGCCGAGAAGACCGGTAGAAACAACAGCAGACGACAAAATGGAACGTTCACAACTACCTGAGCGCTGATGGCGCTCAGACGAACAAGACACAGCATCAGGGCCCAGAGAGAATGGACTGAGAGCCAAAGCTGGGACTTCTCTGCGTGAATGTGAGAAGATTCAAACAGCGCTCAATATCAACAATGACTCGATGCCAGCGCAGACACCACTCGATATCCCGAGTGGCGTTACAAGACCAGTTTCGACACTCACACAGATTGCTAATATAATATTTATACACACGCAATCTGATTAGCACTATACGCAAAGACAACCTCTTTTACCCAGGTCAACCGAACAATAGTATGTTGTTGACCGTCTCTGGTCCGCCCGGTGCAGGCAAGAGTACGACGGCGGCTACGCTTGCGGCTACATTTGGACTTGAGCATGTAAGTGGTGGTGATATTTTTCGAGAACTCGCAGCTGAGCGCGGATTAACGGCTGTTGAGTTGAATCAACAAGCAGAAACCGATGATCAAATCGACCGTGATCTTGACCAGCGACTGCGAACAATTGCCCTGGAACGCGATGACATTCTTTTGGAGTCGCGACTTGCCGGATGGCTTGCCGGTGATGCCGCAGATATCCGGGTCTGGTTAGATGCACCGCTAAATGTTCGCGCCGGTCGTATTGCGGACCGTGAAGGGAAATCAATCTCGACAGCACGAGAAGAAACACGCACCCGCGAAGAAAGTGAGGCACTCCGATACCGGAATTATTATAATATCGACATTCATGATCACTCCATCTATGACGTGAGAATCAATACTGCACGATGGCCAAAGACCGAAGTTCCCGATATTCTTGAAGCAGCGATTGCAGCATATGAACCTGCTGCGGATGAAGGAAGATTCCCAATTGAGGATATTATGTATGACTTTTAATTGTAACATATAGATGACAAAAACGTCACCGCGACTTCATCAATCCCCGGATAATCGTTCGCTCGCAGGAGTCTGCAACTTCGGGGTAATAAATCTGGACAAGCCTGTGGGACCATCTGCTCATCAGGTCTCAGCATGGGTTCGCGATCTCATTGGTGTCGAGCGTGCTGCTCATGCCGGGACACTTGACCCAAAGGTAACAGGTTGTCTTCCGATTCTTCTTGGTGAAGCAACACGACTTGCACCGGTATTCCTCAAGGGGATCAAAGAATATCTGGCAGTGCTGGAGCTTCATGGACCTCCTCCAAGTAATCTGTCGGTCATCGCTGAGACGTTTGAGGGGGTGATATATCAGAAACCGCCCCGAAAAAGTGCTGTCTCACGCCGCCTTCGAACACGGACAATTGAAACGCTCGATGTTGTCGAAGTTGATTCAATTGCCCGACAAGCGCTCTTGCGTATTCGCTGTGAGAGTGGCACCTATATTCGAAAGCTCTGTCATGACCTTGGGCTTGCAGTTGGGACAGGCGGACACATGGGCGACCTTCGGCGTACAGGGACAACACCATTTTCTGATATAAACCTGGTTTCAACTGCTGACCTGACAGATGCTGTTGTATTCACGCTTGAGGAGATATTCGAATCTGATAAAGAACAGAGACACACGACTCAGGATGATTCGACCGCTACGTACTCGTTGCTGCAGGATATTGCCGTCGCAGATATAGATCCCAACTCAATCTCACTGACGGACTACCTTCAGGATGTTATCAGCCCTGCAGAGCGTGCGCTTCGGCATCTGCCAACAGTCACGATTGCTCCATCTGCAGCCGCGGAGGTGGCGATGGGAGCACCAGTGTACGCACCAGGCGTGATTCAATTCGATCCTGCCGAAGAAGCCGCTCATGAGATTCCCGATGGTACCCTCATTAGCTGCCATACTCCGGATGAGACTGCTGTTTGTCTTGGCCGTGTCAACGGTCCATTAGATGCTCAGAGTGGTGAGGTGATTTCTCTAGAGCGGGTGCTCATTTAATGCCAGTTTGAATAACCGATAGTCGTTCACCATCATCTGAAACGAAGGAATTAAACTCACCAACTTCATTCTTTACATTACTATGGGACCGTGGGGTAGTGGTATCCTCTGCCGATGGGGTCGGTAGGACCTGAGTTCGATTCTCAGCGGTCCCATAAGACCTGTTTTCACTTGCTGTGTCCACCGGTGCCTGCTGGTTGGTCGATGAGAGATTCCCTGGGTTGATGATGAGTCTCACGAGCGCTGTGTATGCGAGTTGAGGTGATCTTACACGCTCGTCTGTTACCACTTGTTTTCGAATCTTTCGGAATCTGGATTTGGGAGCACGAATGACGAATGAACGCTCTGGTCTATATTTCTGAAGACAGTTGATCGGTGCATCCGAGCATGTCGGGATTAATCAAATCCGACGTCGCTCCTACGGAAGATGCACGTCCGTGTTTGATACATATGTATGCTTACTCGTCAGTCTTGACCTCTCAATGCGTGTTATGATGGTATGGTTCTGTCTCTACTGTCTCGTATGATACCCTCTCAGCGTTGCACGTACTCTCTGAGAGGCTCAATCACTGCGCCGTGTTTCGGTTTACCGGTTTTGTCTCTGTTCGACCTTATTTAATTCAATCAGTAAACGAAACACAGCCTTGACCAAATTTGCATCAACATCGAAATGTTCAGCATTTGCCCCAGCCCGTTCCATGACGCGTGCCTCCTGTCCTTCATCGGTCGTTGGAAGACCCTGCTCAGATTTTACCTGTGCAATTGAATCAGCCACATACGTGCGACGTGCAATCAACTCGACAAGTTCACGATCGATTAATTTGATTTCTTCACGAAGCGATTCAAGTGAATCTGATTCTGTGGTCACGATACTTGCGTCGATTTGCGATTCAGTGCTGACTGTTGTGTCTGTGTCTGTGTCAGTGTCAGTATTCGTATCTGTATCTGTATCCGGTGTCATACTGTCATTCCTTGCCACATTCTCTTCGACATTATCGTTATCATAGATTTTACTGGAGCCTCTTAGATTCTGCTGAGCTCTACGTTTCATCCGGACGTGTCGATGATTGCTCTCGTGTCGCCCGAGTCGTTGTCTCCCAGACTGTCCCGCCGCGATTCCGCCAGCGGCGCGATACAGCCGCTAAATCTACCTCATCGGTCTTACTCTTACGGTCAGCAACGGCAACAACACTTGGTCCAGTGCCGGAGAGAGAAACACCGCTCACGTGCGGCATTGCTTCGACTGCTGGTGTTGGGTCGAATCCAAGTGCAGCCGAAAACGCCAATCCATTGACTGTCATCGCCTCTGTATAACGATTAGCAAGTGCGAGGTCCGCAACGAGTTCAGCCATCGGTGCGACATTCGCGCATTGCTCAACATCTGCATCGGCACTGTAAGCGCGCTCCGGTGGCGTCCAGACGACTACATCCCACTCAACAGTGTCATGAGCGAGAAGCACATCCTCATCGTTATTTGTCACGGTCACCCCACCCAACATTGATGCAGATGCATCATCGAAAGCACCTGTAACTGTCACGCCAACATCACGTGCTGCACGAACACCAAGTCGACAGGCTGAAATCGGTTCTGGCGTCATATTGAACGCATCTGCTGTTGCAAGAATTGCTGCGTTCGCAGCAGCACTTGAACTTTTCAATCCGGCTGCCATCGGGATGTCACTTTCAGTCTGTACATGAGCGTTATACTGTGTGTCTGATTGTCCATATGTGTCAACTGCCAACTCGACACATCGCTCGATTAACCGTGTATCACCATCTTCAATTCCTGCGATCGTCCCATGGACAATGGTACTGTCGAGTGTCTTCTCAGCGGTGATATCGACCGTTGCCGTCGTCTCGGCGTCAAGTGCAAACGCTGCACCGATTCCTGTCGCAAGAGCGTTTAGCACTGTTCCTGCACCAAGTGCGACAGCCCGACCGTGCATACTACAATCACTTTCAGCGAATACAAAGATGTAGCGGTCCACCCTCGGTATCGAACGCAATTATATATCGATTAGATGACGCCCCAAAGGTCCATCAGTATGTATTGTCACAGAGGTCACTGTCCCGATCTTTCATCGGATATTGAGGCGGATGCTCCGAGGCTCGACCTCGGAGAGGAAGCCGACGGTCAACTGAGTTGCAAAATATTCAGACTAGCGACCCGAGTGTTTTGGTAATGACTGGCAGCCACAAGTGTTGTCAGTCATGGGCTGCCAGTCAACCAGCCCCAAAATCGGGGTCATTGACCCGTGAACGCCTGCAACTCGAGAGAGAATACTGTCGAGTCTCACTCGGGTATGACACGACGAAACTACCGGTAATTCTCAGGACTTTAATATGAACCCGAGGTCATTGACTGGTTGTCATGATGACTGCTGACAAGAAACGAAATATGATATTATGATCCCTTCTCAATATCTATTTTGATATATGGGTGTAAGGTTTCTGTCCGTATTTATATGTTGAGCAGGCGCAACCCCACGCCGAGGATACGCGCGGTCACTCCCTTCACCGTGTTCGAGGTGAAGTCCCCTTCCTCAAGAAGTGAATCAAACGAACGAGTAGGGAGGGGAAGAAACCGTCATATAACAGTCGGTGGCAATCTGACCACTATGTCTCTCTGAGCCCAGACTCACACTCAGACTCAGGCTGAGTTCACCTGGAACGCCCGGTGACGCGTTCGGTTGCAACTTCGGAGACAGAAATCACAGTCCCACCAACTGATAAGAAACTAGTATAATCAGTAGAACGGAATTTAAATAGAAAATAGTTTGATACAGACTTCAGATAACCCTCTAAAGGGTGTCAAACCAGTCGCAGAGAGGCTAAGGGATGGTTATCTCGTGTCAAGTGGGTCATAGTCAACTGACCCCGAAACGTGGAGTGTTGAAACAACCGCTCCAAATTGATCTTTAGCGATTGTGAAGTTGTCGAGGTCGCACGTAATTAAATTGCCACTACCAGTTGACCTCACTGGGATAATAGTCGAGAACGGAGAAGAGAACAACTCTTCACCAACGTTATGCAATTCCTATCCTCAACAAGCGAACCGAAGTCGGATGGGGTAGTTGACCAACCCACCATTGCTGATTGGATATTAAGTGTAAAAATTAATATAGTTGAACGACAGAAAATTAGTTTCTAAAAGAGGAATCTGGCGGGAAACAGACCGGTTCCCACTCACCCTTCGATGGCGGTCTGTCCGTCCCAATCAATAAGACAATCATCAGAACCAGTTTGGTGAACGATTGGTTCCGATGATGAACCAACACTGTGGTTGCGTGCTGGGCACGAATCGAACGTCACTCGAAGTCCGAAGATGTCTGCCGGATTCCCCGAGACACAACCAACTCTCCGAGCTCGAACGCGAAAGGCAAAAGAGTCTCTTGGGCTGAGACATATCACTCCCAGCAGTCCTACCACAGTCTGTGAACACCACACAGATCCTCACCGTGCCGAGGTTCGGTGAGATTGCGAACCTGACACCCCCACCGCTTAGGATTCCTCCGTCGCCAGACACAGTCTAGTGGGTAGTCACGTCCAGCAACGCGTTCATGCGGAGGAGAATATCAAGCCCGATCGCTCTGTAAGCAAGAATATTGATATCTCCTCAGATGTGTCAGATACTAAGTTTTAGATTAAAATTATATTCCACATTCGGGTCACTCGCCTGGTTCAGCCTGTCGATATCATCAGGAACATCTACCACGACTCTTTTGAGCAACCCACGTGCATATCACATTAATGAGTGCGCGAAATGATATTGCCCCAGAAACCGTCAATGTCGAATTACTTGATCACGGAGTTGCCGTTGAGTATATTGATGGAAGACAGACACTCTATCGAGGCGTCCCAGAGACAGTCACCGGTTCGCTCACTACGCCACCGGGGAAACAGACACATATTCTTGTTACTGACCCAACTGAATCTGAAGGCGTGTTGATGTACATTAACGATCTCAAAACACATGACGATGTGCTTGAGTCGAGTGGCGTCGGTCGTGTCGTCCTCGAACAGGGGTCGTCCGAAACAGTGTTTCCTGGGGTCACAGTCTCCCGTCCTGGCGGAATGCGAACAATAATTGAAGCCGATCCTGAGACTGCTCGCGGTCGTGTATTTGTCTTTGTTGAGGATGACTGGAGTGAACAATCATATGAATTTATGCCCGAACCGACCGATTCAACAGGGTCTCATGAATAATCATGCTTCGATACTGTACAGGAACTCATATGATAGTCGATTCGAGACCCTGCGTAGGAAAGAAAGCCGAATGGATTTACTCTTCGATAGACAACTCGAGGGTCATATCACTCAATTACTACTGTAGGTATGATGGTTCGTCATCACCCTCACAGTGTTCTTCATGTGTTCTGGCGTCGGTTTCATCATCAAATAACATCTCACACTCATCACACTGGTACCACTGATCACTGTCGCGCGTAACCATCGACACCATATCTGAGAGAAGACCATGATTACTCAAAACGTTTCTGTTGATTTCCAGCTCTCTTGAGAGAACAGGATCCACTTCTCATACGAATTCGTATTATCTCTGATACTTAATACACAGTTGACCGATCATGTTGAATATCCGAGAGCGTCTCCTCTTGTGTTCAGTCACTCATCTGCTATCTGTTTGCTCATAACTTTCACGCATTGAGACTACAACCCTACTGTGATATTCTCTCACGAATAAAGCCGTGGGCTCTCTCACCGCACCCCTTTCATCAATCAATTCGCGATTGACTAATTCATCATAACAGTCGGTGGCAATCTGACCACTGTGTCTCTCCGAACCCACACCCACACTCAGACTGAGTTCACCTGGAACGACTGTGTGCGCGTTCGGTTGCAACTTCGGAGACAGACATCACAGTCCCAACAACTAATAATGCGTCTCTCAGGTGAGACGACTCGTGAGTCAACCTATCATCCTCGAATCTACCGAAACCGCTCTTCGGACGCCGGCTTCTTATCGTCCAAGATATAAATCTCGAATTTGTTTCGATTCTCGGATACTCACAGCATCGCCCTCGAATCGGTTCTCACCCATTTCAAGAACATACCCACGATCAGCGACTGATAGCGCAGCGTTTACATCCTGTTCGATCATCAACACTGCCGTCCCACTTTTTCGGATTTTCGCGATATGATCGAATGTCCGTTCAATAAGTTGTGGTGACAGCCCTGCAGAGGGTTCATCAATGAATAAGACATCTGGATTCGGCATCAATGCTCGAGCCATCGCCAGCATCTGTCGCTCGCCTCCAGAGAGTGTCTCAGCGGTTTGTGTGAGTCGCTCCTCTAACCGTGGGAATAATTCTAATAACTCTGCTCGTCGTGACTCCGGGTCGGCGACATGTATTGCCCCGATATCGAGATTCTCACTCACGGTGAGATTCGGAAACACATTCTCTGTTTGTGGGACAAACCCAATTCCATGTGCAATCATCTGATTCGAATGAACATCTGACAGATCCGATCCACTGATCTCGATTGCCCCACCCCAGAGTGGCAGTCGTCGATAAAGAGTCTTGATGAGTGTTGACTTCCCGGCTCCGTTCGGACCGAACACTAAGACAATCTCATTCTCTCGAATATCGATATCAACACCATACAGCACCTGCAGCTCTCCGTATCCTGTTTCAATATCTCGTGCTGAGAAAAGCGCATCATCAATCGTCGGAATCGTCTCAAGACTTTGATTACTCATCAGCAAATCCTCCGAGGTATGCTTCAACAACGCGTTCGTCCTCTTGGACGAGTGACGGTGACCCACTCGCGAGCGTTTGACCATTATGCAGGACGACGACACGGTCACAATGATTCATTATGAGATCCATATCATGTTCGATGAGTAGGATCGTTCGCCCACGATTGATAAGCTCATGCAGTCGGTCAAGCAACTCATCTGTCAACGCCGGATTGACTCCCGCCATCGGTTCATCAAGAAGAATCAGATCTGGATCAAGCATCAGCACACGACCTAACTCAAGTAACTTTCGCTGACCGCCAGAAAGTCCACTGGCGTACTCATCGGCGAGGTGATCCAATGATAAAAACCCCAATGTATCTTCGACCCGAGACTGAATCGTTGTCTCCTCATCACTGACTGTTTGCGGGTGAATCAGAGCCGAGACTGGCCGTTCACCACACTGCTCAGGTGCGGCAAACGCAAGATTTTCTCGAACGCTCATTCCACGGAATATCTTCGGTGTCTGGAATGTTCGTCCAAGTCCGTGTTGTGCAATCTGTGTTGGAGATTTCCCCTGTATGTGTGTGCTGTCTAATTTAATTATCCCTGAGTCAGGCTGAACGATTCCTGTAATACAATTAAATAGCGTTGACTTGCCAGCCCCGTTCGGTCCAATAAGCCCGGTGATTGAGTTTGCTTCGACGGTGAAAGAGACATTATCAACCGCTGTTAAACCCCCAAACCGCTTCACGATATCTTCAACTAATAAAAGCGATGTATCAGATGTCGTCATCTTTAGACAATTTTGATCTGTGTGTACTCACTATTCTGCGTGCTTTGACACATTCTCACTCTCACTGGTATTATTGTTATTGTTATTTTTATTGTCATTGTTCTTCCTCCCCAATCGCTTCAATTTCGCGCGAATCGCCAAAGACACCTTCAGGTCGGTATCGTATCACCAAGACGATCAATAAGCCAATTACGACGAACCGGAGACTTGGGACAAATGAAGGATGATCCGGGAATGGTCGTATCAAAACACGCAATCCGGTGGCTATCACCTCAGGTAACGCCGTGAGCAGTCCATCGTATATGCTGCTCAGAAACCGTGTCGACTCTCGAAATCCAATGAGTAAGAACGCACCAATGATTGCACCACTATTCGAGGCAACCCCACCAAGGAGCAATGCCGCCCAGATTGTGAATGTCACTGATGGCACGAACTGCTGAACAACGACACTGCCAATATAATGTGCATAAAGCCCACCGGCGAGACCTGCGACTGCGCCCCCAATTATAAATGAGGTAAGCTTTACTCGCGTGCTATTCTTTCCAAGCATCTTCGCAGCGTCTTCATTTTCACGGACCCCTTTCAGTAGACGACCAAATGGCGAATGAGTCAATCGAGTAAGCACAGTCATCACGCCAACTAACACGATGACAACGAATATGAAATACAGTAACTCCCATTCAGAAACACCCATCGCTGCACGACCGGGTCGTGGGACATTATTGAGTCCAAATGAGCCGTTTGTCAGCCATGCTTCATTTTCAAGCACGCTGCCGAAGATTCCTGCAAGGGCAAATGTCGCAATTGCGAGATAATGACTTCCAAGACGAGCACTCGTTATGCCAATACATGCTGAGAGGAGACCACCAGTGATTGCAGCGCCAATCAGACTGATTGGAAGACCGATCGGCATCGGAAGGTTCAGCCCGACGAGATACTCTGCGCCAACGGTCTGTGTCGGTGGCGGGACTGTCAATATCGCTGCGGCATATGCACCGGCTGCGAAGAATGCAACATGTCCAAAGTTAATCAAACCAGTATATCCATAATGGATATTCAACCCAAGTGCCAAAAGTGAGTAAATACCTGCAATGGTGAGTGCAGTAAGCAAAAATGAGCCCCAACCAGGGAGTGAGATAAGTGGTATCAAACTCAAAATGCTCATCAGATTTCACTCCCGGCAATGCCAGTTGGATTAAATAATAACACCCCAACAAGGATCGCAAACGCGTACGCCATTGTATACTCTGCAGAGAGATATGTCGTCCCAAGACTCATTGCAACCCCAACGATAACCGCACCGAGCATTGCCCCATATGGACGACCAATGCCGCCAAGAAGTGTCGCGGCAAAAATAACGATGAGATACTCAAACCCAATGGTCGGGCGGAACGGTGCGAATAATATTGCATAAAGCACCCCGGCGAGTGCGCCCGCGCCTGCGGAAAGAAACCATGTCCTTCGAATGACACTCTCGGTATCGATTCCGGCAATCTCAGCGAGGGTGCGATTCCCACTTGTTGCTCGCATTGTTTTTCCAAGCATCGTATACCCGAGCAAAATATGAATAAGTAACATCGTTACAACTGCAATGAGAAACACTGTTGCACGGATTGGTGTTGTGCCGACGCCGAAGAATTCGACTGGACGCATCAGGGGTACTGGAAGTTGTCGTGCTGAGACACCCACAGCAGCCGTCAACGAATATCGAAGAATAAACGCAACGCCAATCGAGGTGATGAGCAGTGGAATCGGTCCGCGGGTCGAGAGTGGCTCGAAAAAAACTCGTGAGATAATGACGCCAAAGACTCCGACTAATAAAACCGCAATGACCGCAGAGATCGGAAGTGGTAATGAAAGTCCAATCCCGGTCCCACATAAAAACAAGGTGATATACGCACCGTATGTAAGAAATTCTCCATATGCGAAATTAATGAATCGGGTAACGCCATACGATAGTGTTAATCCAACCGCACCAACGGAAATAACACTACCTTCAATTAACCCATAAATCAGTGTTTGTACGAGCTGCGTTGTGACTCCGGTCATAAATCAACCGAGTATTATAACTCACTTGGTGGAATGACTGCGAGTTCTGTCCAGGATCCACTGTTTGACTGCATGATTGCGAACGGCGAACTGACATCTCCATGTTCATTGAAATCGATTGGACCGATGAGCCCCCGATAATCAAGTGTGTTTTGATTGCTCACTGTAGATGCACCTTCGGTATAGCTTGTGACAACTGTTCCTGACGGGGCTGTCACGGTCCGAATATTGTCTGCGACGTTCGCTGAGGTAATTTGTGTATTCGCGACCGCCGTTGCTTTCATCGCAAGACCGAGAACGTTCATTGCGTCATACGTGTTACGCGCGAACAATCTCGGTTCCGAGCCGGTGAATTCCTGTACGCGCTGTTTGAATTGCTTGATTCGCCCCTTCTCTTCGGCAGCCTGATACGTTGCTGATTGCAGTCCAAGTATATTGTTTGTGACCTCCTGTGGAGCTTCATCAAGAAATACCTCCGTCGTTTGATCTTGTGTGACATACCAATTCCCCTCATAGCCAGCCTGAAATGCAGCCCGCATAATTTTAATACTGTCATCTTTCGACCCGACAAGGACGGTGACCGCCGGATCGGTGTTCATTATCGTCTGCATCTCGCTTTCATACGATGCTTTTCCAGTTTTGAAATCAACCGTCTCAGTGACGGCTCCGCCAAATTCGGCAAATGAGCTTTTGATTGGATTTTTGAACGACTGAAATACCTCCTTATTCCCGACCATCAGCGCCATATCCGAATAGCTCGTAGTAGTATTGTACTGCTCATTGCGAAGTGCCTTCGCAATAGCACGCCCACCAAGTGCATCAGATGGCACCGTCCGGAAGACGTATTCACCACCACGGTCATCCAGCGAGGTCGTGCCTGCTGTTGGTGTCACAACTGGTACCTGGTTGGTTTGAAATAAATCAAACACTGCAGACATCGTAATTGACGTCGGACCAATAATTCCAGCCACATCTTCGACTGTGATGAGTTTCTTTGCTGCTGATAATGATGCGGAGGGTGACCCTTCCGTATCACCCTGGACAACTGTTATATCCCGATTACCGATGCCGCCCTGTTCGTTTATTTCCTGTGCAAGCATCCGCACAACAGGAAGCACATTCTCACCTACCCACGCGTATTCACCAGAAAATGGTAACAACACCCCAACCGGGATTGTCTCACCAGCAGCGTCACTCTCATTCTCATTGGCTGTCGCCTCGGCACCATTCGCTGCGTCCCCACCGCTGGACTCATCTCCAGCGCTCGAGCTTCCAGAACAGCCTGCCAACGTGGTAACCGTCGCCGCACCAGTCCCGGCTAGAAATTTACGTCGTTGTATCATGGAGTACATTCAACAAGGGGGTAGTATAAATGATATGATGCGGTTGGTCGGGTTATCTCTGCGGTAACTCTAAAAAATACATACTGAATTTTGTGCCTGGTAGCAATTCACAGACGCTCATCCAACGTGTTGACCCTCTACCCCGCTTCCGTCTACAAGAAGTCAGCGCTCGCTGGCGAGGAGGGTGGTAGTTTAGACCGCAGAGCTTCAATTATCATAACCACAGCCTCTCTCCAAATAGCCTCAAAGCTGCGTTTTGATACGTTACTATCATTAACCTAAGAGAAACCGCACAGAAAGTCTCTCCGGCGATTGTCCTCAAGAGGGTGAGATATCTATAAGCGCAGTCCCAGACACCACGACCACGTCGTATTTGATATCCTCCTCGGGGTGAACGCGAAGGAATCCCACGGCATCACACCACAGCGCTGAGTTGAGTTGGGAGTGTCAGGTGCAGCGGTCACAGACTGCCAAGCGAACACACCGTGGGAATCGGTATACAGCCGGATCTGGGCAAGGGACAGCCTCTGTGTATTGGGAGTGCCAAAGCCAAACCCCAAACCCCAACCCCCGCCCCCGGGACTCCTCCCCTCGGTAGAGAACGCGCTCCTGTGTGAGTTGTGCCACAGGAACTTCGGTCAGTCTCACCAGACTCAGAGTTACTTACGGTGACACTCACCCGATGCTTGTTGTTTGCTTTCCACATGGGTCAAACCCTGTTTTCAGTGTGGGCGGACACTCACACTTACACTTACACTTAGACTCGAACCGCCACCTGTCGAGCGCCCGGCGACACTGGGGTCAGAACCAGTGCGCCGACAGTTATATGTACGTAATTTTATAAAAAAGTGTTCGGAAACACAGGCTGCGACGGCGCGTATCCACAGCCTCAGTGGGATTGCGCCTGTATCACCTATAACATACTAGCCCCGCCGACATCATTCCGGTACATATACATTGATAACAGTTGTTAGGACTGTGACTTCTGTATCCGAGGCGGAACGCGTCACCGGGTGTTCTAGCTGAACTCAGTGTGGCTTCGGATAAACACGGTGGTCAGATTACCAACGACTGATAAGTCGGCTATGTTATATGTGGACAACAGCATCAAGAGGAACCCCCGAAACAAAAAATGGGAACGCCGCTATCGCTCGTGGCAGACGGATAAGACAAAAGAGCGCGTGAACCCAATATAATATATGAATAAGGACAACGCTGTTTCTCTGACTGTCCGCGGTGCAGAAAAGCGTGACGCGGGACGCGGGATTGCTCGTCTTCCTGAGTCAGCACGACAGCAACTCGGTGTCCTCAGTGGTGACACAGTATTGATTATTGGTGATCGTGAGACAGTTGCAAAAGTGTGGCCAGCAAGCGGTGGTGTTTCTGGGAATGTTGTCCTTGTTGATGCCGACACCCGAGCGAATGCTGATGTAACAATTGGCGATACAGTTCGTATCCGTCCCGTCAATGTTGATGATGCCCGGTCGGTCACTCTCTCAATGCCCCCGGATGTCGCATTTGCAGATGAAGATCGTGCTGTTGAGTTGATTAAGCGAGCGCTCCGTGACCGCCCAATCCAGGCCGATGGGCAAATTCGATTTGAGTCGGTGAGTGATGAGCCGTTTACCGTCACTACGACACGCCCAGAAGGTCAGGTTCGTGTTACCGACACAACCACGCTCCGTCTTACCCGACGAGGACAGTCGGCAACGGACGACCGTGTTTTCTCAACGTCAACGTCAACCTCAACGGAAACACAGCGTGGTAGGACGGGTGATGAGACATCACGCGATGATCAAGCCGATGGATCAACAGCACCTGCATCTCCGTCCGGTTCAATTGACAACGAATCGTCACCTGCACAGTCACCGACTGTGACGTATGAAGATATCGGTGGGCTTGATAATGAACTTGAGTTGGTTCGAGAGATGATCGAGCTTCCGTTATCAGCACCGACAGTGTTCACACATCTTGGTGTTGACCCGCCAAAGGGTGTGCTCTTATATGGACCTCCAGGAACCGGAAAAACGCTTATTGCCAAAGCTGTCGCCAACGAGGTTGATGCGACATTTATCAACATTTCCGGACCAGAGATTATGTCGAAATACAAGGGTGAGTCTGAAGAGCAACTCCGAGAGAAGTTTGAAACGGCTCGTGAGGAAGCTCCCTCAATCGTTTTCTTCGACGAGATTGACTCAATCGCACCCGCTCGTGATGATGGCGGTGATGTCGAAAACCGTATTGTAGGACAGTTGCTCTCACTCATGGACGGACTTGACGCCCGTGGCGATGTTGTCGTCGTCGGGGCGACAAACCGCGTTGATACCCTTGATCCTGCGCTTCGCCGTGGTGGTCGATTTGATCGTGAAATTGAGATTGGCGTTCCAGACGAGCAAGGGCGACGTGAAATTCTTGCTGTTCACACACGACAGATGCCACTCGCGGATAATGTCGATCTTGACCGGCTTGCAGCACAAACACATGGATTTGTTGGTGCTGATCTTGAGTCACTCACCACTGAGGCAGCAATGACAGCACTTCGTCGCGGTCGTCGTGATGACAGCGCTCCTGAGACGCTCACCTCACTCTCGGTCACCCGTGAGGACATGATGGATGCAATGGCAGCTGTCGACCCATCAGCAATCCGTGAATATGTCGCTGAGTCACCAACGACAACCTTCGATGATGTCGGAGGACTTGATGCAGCAAAGCAGACACTTGAACGGGCAGTCATGTGGCCGCTCACGTACGGTCCGCTATTTGATGCGGTTGACACAGACCCACCAACGGGTGCATTATTGTATGGACCACCAGGAACTGGAAAGACGTTACTTGCACGTGCGATTGCCGGTGAAGCTGAGATTAATTTTGTTGAGGTCGCTGGTCCAGAACTTCTTGATCGATACGTCGGTGAATCCGAAAAAGCCGTTCGAGAGGTGTTCGAACGAGCTCGACAAGCCGCTCCGGCAATTATCTTCTTTGATGAAATTGATGCTGTCGCAGCGAGTCGAGCGGGTGGTGGCACCGACAGTGGGGTCAGTGATCGTGTTGTATCGCAATTGCTTACTGAACTTGATCAGATCACCGACCATCCAAATCTCGTCGTGCTCGCAGCGACAAATCGACGTGATACAATTGATTCTGCATTGCTCCGCCCTGGGAGGCTTGAATCGCACATTGCGGTTCCTCGTCCGGATGCCGCAGCACGTCGTGCTATTCTTGAGATTCATCTTTCTGGTAAGCCACTCGCTGATGATATCGATCGCGATGAACTCGTTGGCAAGACCGCAGGATACGCCGGCGCAGATATCGAAGCGATGGTCCGTGATGCGTCAGTGCGTGCAATCGAATCTGTTACCACTGAATACGACGGTACCGCTGCAAACGAACACGCTGATGAAATTGTCCTTACACGGTCACATTTCGAAACAGCACTTGACTCGATCGAACCGACTGAGAACCGTGTTGGAGATACCGCGATGCATGATGCTAACACCGATGCTGATGATGAACTATATTGATGTGGTGTATTTCTCTTTCATAGTCGGTGGCAATCTGACCACTGTGTCTCTCCGAACCCACACCACACTCAGACTGAGTTCACCTGGAACGCCCAGTGACGCGTTCCGCTGCAACTTCAGAGACAAAAATCACAGTACCAATAACTGTTAATTGTAATAAATCCACGCTCACAGTTACAGTTACACTCACTCGCTCATTACTAATCGGGGCACTCCGACCGTGGCGAAGGCTCTGTTGTTGAAGATGGATGTGGGATAACCATGCGTATGAGCTTCGGTGGTCCGCCCAGACCGGAGAATACCATTTTATTTCATCTCAGCATAAATACATGATAGCTCCCATTCACACCGATGTGCTTGTCATCATTTATTTTCCACAATCACGAATAATATAGTCATATCGAGATGATCAGTCCCAAAACGATTGTGTCCGTGCGTACTGTTGTTCTTGTTTCAGAATATCTCGGTAGAACTCTGTTTCATTCTCGCGGAGATTTCCAATAATTCGGGCGGCTGTCTGTGGTCCAACCCCACGGGCGGCAAGGGCAATTGCTGCTTGCTTTCCATGACTCTGGATAAGGTTGGCAGACCGATGTGCACGCCGTCGAAGTCTCTCAGCGTCTGCGTCCTCAAGATCCCCACCGCGGACTGCCTTCGGCGTGTCCTCATCCCACGGATTCAAACATGCGATACGAGTCGCTTCACACTGTGGGCAGCGTGGTTGGTCACGAACCCGACGGACTGGTTTTTTTTGTTCCCAGTCGGTGCAATGAAGACACAGCAATCGCACACTGTCATCTTGAATTCGATCACGGACCGCTTCAATTACCCCGGCATCGGCATTTGAAGGTACAAGCAGTTCTTGTCCGTGTGACCGTCCGTCAACGCCGATTGGTGTCCGCTCACGCGTTGTTGCTATTCTCATCTCATCATCGTGGTATCGCTCAAGCAGTGTTGTCGTCTCTGGGACCGCAAGGTCAGTATGGAATACCTCCCGTAGTGCTTCATCATACACTGGTGTATCTTCAAGAGCAGCAATAAGTCGGTCCCCACCAAACCGCTCACGTCCTTGATATCGTTTGAGTGCACCGAATTTCGCAGCAACCTGTGCAAGCGTGAATTTCAGTGCATCTGCCTTCTTTAGCGCCAACTCAAGGATTGGTTCGACATGCCCTGGGTCCGTCTCATCGAAAACAGCGGTGACATCACCAATTGATGCCTGTCTTGGAAGTTCCAATTCAATTCGATATGGACTTATGTCCAATCCAACTGAGGCACCGGTCCGCTGACCAACAAGCGCTGCGAGTAAACGCCCAAGCGTCTCATTGATTCGATGTCCATGTGGACTATTTATGACGACGGTTCGTCCTTGCGCCTCGATCACAAGACGATCTGCTGTTGGAATCGGATACCCACCGATGACCTGTCTCTCAATCGGCTCAACTGCAGATGCAATTGTTTCGGCATCTGCGGGATATCGTCGTGCGAGATCTCGAGCGACGGCTTCTTTATCTGCGCCCGTCTCAAACTGCTTTGCAGCTACCGCGCGTATTTCACCAACCTCATTTGCAACGTGTGCCGGAACTGGGATCTCAGCACCAGTCCATGATGGCACCTCACCACTTGGGTCCTCAATCGGTGTTACATTCACCTGGGCATCATCATCGTCAATATCATTAATTCGCCACATTTCTCCGCGCTGAATGAATGCAGCTCCTGGTTCGGCAAAATTTAGTACAAATCGCTCATCGAGTGTCCCAATCTGTCCGCGTGAGGAAATATCATACACATCATATGTCTCTTCATCAGGAATCATCGAGAGGTTCGCATAGAAGTACTGCCACGTCCCGCTGGATTTCTCAAGTCGGTCTGCATCCTCCTCAAGCCAGACAAGACGATTTGATGACAATTCTGTTATTACCTCTCGAAAGGTCTGCGTGTCGAGGTCGATGAACGGATACGCAGCCGTCACGATCTGATACGCCCGACGAGCTGATACCTCTTCTTCATCCATTACGATTCCGATAATTTGATTCGCAACAGTATCGAGACTCGCATGATGAATTCGTGCAGGCTCGACAATGCCCTCCGTGGCACGGCGGGCAATTGCAAGCGCTTCAAGAGTATCATCTGGTGATGAGGTGATAATAGTGCCATGTGAGACGCGATCACGATGATGTCCGGCTCGTCCCACTCGCTGGAGAAGCCGCCCCACCTCCCGAGGGCTCCCATACTGGACGACATGATCAACCTCTCCAACATCGATACCCAATTCCATCGAAGAGGTACAGACAAGCCCATCTAGTGGCCCATTCTTGAATCTATCCTCGACGTCGATACGCACGTCTTTCGAGAGTGACCCGTGATGGACCTCGATTGGCTCATCAAGTTTCTTAAATCGTGATCCAAGTGCTTCAGCTGTTTGTCGTGTATTGACGAATATAAGCGTCGAGCTATGATTCGAGACGATATCCCGAATGACACGGACATGACTTGCAATCGTCTCGTCAGTCGCTAACTCACGTGCGAGTTGTTCATCGGCTTCTGTGACTGGTGGATGATGGACGGAGAATTCAATCGCGCTCCCGGCATCGATCTCAATCACCTCGAATGACCGATCACCTGTTAGAAACCGAGCGACCTCCGTTGGGGAGCCAACTGTTGCTGAGAGCCCAATTCGCTGGAACGACCCCGCAAGCGTTTGGAGCCGCTCAAGTGCGACTGATAATTGCACACCTCGTTTTGCAGCCGCAAGTTCGTGTACCTCATCAACAACAACGTGATCGATTCCGGTAAGTGCCTCTCTGAGTTTTGACCCCGTGAGCATTGCCTGTAGCGTCTCAGGAGTTGTCACAAGCACATCTGGTGGATCCTCCGCTTGCTGACGCCGTTGATACTGTGTCGTATCACCGTGTCTGACGTCGATATCAATGTCAAGCGTCTCACCCCACCATGTGAGTCGGTCACGCATGTCTCGATTAAGCGCTCGAAGTGGCGTGATATACAGTGCAGAGAATCCATCACGCTCTGAATCATCGAGATCACTCTCAGCAATTGCATCGAAGACAGGGAGCATTGCTGTTTCTGTTTTTCCTGTGCCTGTTGGGGCAATGACGAGTGCATTCCTTCCATGCGCCAGTGGTGGAATCGCCCGGCGCTGTGGCTCCGTCGGTGTGGTGAATCCTCGCTCAGAGAGCGCCTCTCGAACCGGCGCGCTGAACTCGCTAAAGACGCCTGCGCCTCGCGTGGCGGTCCCGTCTGCCATTATATATTGTAGTGTCGGCGGTCGGATAACGGTTATTAACACGCACTGTGAACGGCATATTTATCTATCAATGATTACTCACACAACGTATTCTCACGCAAATATACACTCTGCATCGAATCGCCCAGCAAGTCCGGTTTCGAAAAGAGAGTGCCTCTTTGATCAACTTACATGCGCTGGAGAACACGCCCTCAATGATAATCTGACAGGCGACCGGTGACGCTGCCTATGCGGAAGTGCATGTGAACCGTCGAAGCGCCCAATTGAATATAGTCCCTGTTGATGAATTTATAAAATACGAGGAGAATACCCGCGTCTTGAGCCGCGGGATGAATCCGACAACTCCTCGGCAACCACCGTCGATGGCTGGACGGGATATTCCACCGTTCTCAAACACTAAACGTTAATACTGAAGCGGGTATAAATTATTATACAGACGTTCAGAATGCTGGAAATCCACCGAACCCATCAAGCGAAGATCTGCAACCACGCACAGGTAGCGGACTCGCTTGACAGCCACGGGTGGAGTGCATCGAAACTCTGGAACGTTCTCAGACTCCGTCTGAGAGCCCGTGAGACATAGTCTCACGATGTCGCCAACTACCACTCTCGACAACAGTGGGAAGCCACGGGCGAGATACCCGACCACGGCGACCTCAAAACCGAGTTGAAGACTCACAACAACTACAAGGGACTGCACAGTCAATCCAATCCAGTCAGCGCGTTCTTGCGGAACTCGCTGAAGCCTTCAACTCGTGGGACGAAACGAGGAAGTCTGACTCTCGTGCGAATCCGCCCGGCTACCGCAAACGAAACTACTACGACCAACAGGGGCATCGCGTCCACGAAGAACACCCTCGTTCAACAGTCACGTGGAAGCAGAACGGCATCAAACACGACATCAAGAACAACCGCGTTCGGCTCTCAAAAGGCGCGAATCACAAACAACACCCGAAAGCGTGGGAATACATGCTTATTGAGTACGAAACCCGCCCCGGCGTCACCGTCGAGAACCTCCAACAGGTCAGAGCAGTCTACGACAAGGCCAAACAACGGTGGGAACTTCACCTCGTCTGCAAGCACGAAATCGAAACTCCCGACGCGCCCGGCACCGAGACAGCGGGATTGACCTCGGTTCATCTGTAACTTCGCCGCTGTCGCTGTCGCGTAGCACCGAGGAAGCCGACCTCTACCCCGACAACCGGCTGAAACAAGATGGCTACTACTTCCCGAAGGAAATTGCCAAGTGTGACGACTCGAGTGGTGAAGAAGCCACTCGACTCCATGCGAAGTGGTCAGAGCGTCGAACCCACTTTTTGCACTCCTTGGCGACACACATCGTTCAGCGATGCATCGAAAACGGTGGTTGGGCGCATCAACATCGGAAAACTCGCTGGTGTCCGCGAAGACGATAACGGCGAGTCGAAGAATTGGGGGAAGCCACGGCAATCTTGACTTGCACGGGTGGGCCTTCGACAGGTTCTCGAACATCCTCGAATACAAAGCGAAGGTTAAGGGAATCGAAGTTGTCGAAGTGTCAGAGCGCGACACGAGCAAAACGTGTTGTGTCTGTGGGAGAACGGACGAGAGTCAGCGTGTTGAGCGTGGCTGTACGTGTACGTGTGTGAGGAACACGGCAACGGCGACGACGGGGATGCGTTCAACGCTGACGTGAATGGGGCGGAGAATATCCGTCTCGACATCAACGACGAAAGTAACTCTGAGTCTGCACCCGATTTGGGTGGGGATAGGAGTACCGGCTGCGGTTAGTTGGCACAGCCCGGAGTCTACCTTCATGACCTCTCCCGAGGATTCCAACCTCGGATAGAGGTGGTGGACTGCAAACCGTCAGATCCCAACCCAGCGGTGCGGTGCGTGGGATTCCTCCGCGTTAACCCGGAGGAGGATGTCAATTCTCGATGGAGTTGGGAAAGTACACACTCAATGAGTGTGTGGTTGTGACTTCGATCTACCCCTAATTATGTAGGGTGGGGACTGAATTAAGAGCCTCCCATTATACTATATGAGGACAATTCAATGTCGAAAAGTAGACCTAAACTGAGTACGCTTACGGAATACTGTGATGTCTGTGACACGCGAACCCCTCATAAGGTATCTATCGATCTGCGGACCGAAAGCACAAAGCAAACAAACCGTGCGTTCTCGCGTGAACCATATCGTGTGACTGAGTGTCAACACTGTGGTGAGGAAGTCGCTCAGCGCATGAATGACGCCTGAGGACAACTCGATTTATTCCCGGCAGCGATGAGTTGTGGAGCCTCTCATCCGAGATTGAATGCCCGTTCGAATATACAGATTGAGATGACTGAGGATTATTTACATATGAACCAGCGCCGTGTGCATATACCACTCTCACGCTGGGATGTAGAAAACTCATCATCCTCAGAGATAATATAGCTCAAACCGTGTCTACACCCGCCACACGAACGTCTGAAGAGAATCCCACAGTTCTTATTGCTGATGATGAGTCTGCACTTACTGATAGCGTTGCACTCTGGCTTGCCGATCAATACGATGTTCGAACGGCATACACTGGAACAGAAGCTGTTGATATGTACGATGCCTCTGTTGATATCGTTATTGTTGATCGGCGAATGCCGGGACTTTCTGGCGATGAAGTATGTACCCAGCTTCAAGACCGAGCAGGCAATCCGAAAATGATTCTCCTTACTGCGTCATCAATTAATCACAGTCACTGGTCACACACGCATGATTACACGACGGTAAATCAATCTGATCTATCTCTATTCGATGGACGGATACAAAAACCGGTCTCAAAAACTGACTTACTTGACACACTCGGGAATATTGCGACTGATGGCTCCGCAGAGTAATCCGATCAACGATTGCACTCCCTCTGAGCGGGGCTTTCTCGACGAATTCTGTGTCGCCTCGCTTGATGCAAAAAGATACTGACAACACTCCTGATAACGAGCAGTGGACAGTCTGTTGAGGTGACTACCGTGGGGCTTTGATCTGGATCCGTGACCCCAGGGTGAGTTCACTTGCTCATGAGCATCAATAACAGTTGGTGGAACTGTGAGTGTCGGTATTCGAATTTGTAGCGGAACACCCACACAGGCATTCCAGATGAACCAAGTCTGAGTATGTGTTCGGATATAGACAGTGGTCATATTACCACTGACTGATAATAGCGTCAATCTCTACAGATGAGCAATTCTGATAGGTGATTCAGTAGCCTGGGGATGATGAATGTGGAGAAAAAAGTATCATCACAAATCATAACCTGATTTTCATCCGCTTGCCGCTGCCGTTGCCGCTCACGCTTGAGGTTTCTCTGTGTGGATGTGGACGCAGATATCAATTGAATTCTGAATTCACCTCATTTTCTGCTGTTGGGACCTCGCTTGCATCCGCGTCTGAGTGTGAGTGTCCTGTCTCTGTCTCTGTCTTCGTTTCCGACGTCGACATCGACGTTGCTCTCATCTCTGAATTAGCTCTTCCGCTCTTCCGCGCGTGTTTCCGCTCGGCAAAGAACGCCTGCATAAGCTTCCGCTCACCAGAGCGAAGATGTTCATGAAATGTCGGTGCTGCAATCCCAAGTGAATCCGCGACCTGTTCTGCTGTGCTATCACGCGGCCATTCAAAGTATCCGGACGCTAACGCCGTCTCAAGCACATCAAGTTGACGCGTTGTTAATGTCTCCTCAAGTCGTCGCTTGAATGAACTAACTGACTGAACTTTATCATCCACCTTCCGCTTTGCTGTCACAGTAATATCTGGGAATGATGATTGAATCGTGTCGATAATAGTCCGTGGGTCTGATTGTGGCGGCACGCGGATAGTGACACTGCCGCTGCCATCTGTTGCAATAAGTGATTCAACAGCGCTTCCGAACTCAACAAGCGGGAGTAATACAGATGCATCCGCCAATTGCAACTCGAATAACGCTTCTGTTGGTTCGTCGGTAACAATCCGGGCATCAATGATAGCCTCGAGCGGAGAGAGTACCGAAAGAACAGTTTCTGCATCGGCTATATCGATGGCAACATACGCGGAAACAACGCCATCGGTTGTCGGTGAGAGTCCTTCAAGCCGAACCTCTGTATTAAATTCAACTGAAAGGTCAATGAGCACATCGCGAGTATCTGTGTGTTTAAGCTCAAGCTCAACAGCCGCATCTTCGTATAAGAGACGCTTTGATTCAGCGGCGTTTATCCCGTGACCAAGCCGCTCACCAATCTCATCAAACACTGATTGTTCTTCATTACTGGCTGACCCGTGGAGCGTGACGGTAAGAGCACCATATGTCGCATCACGGTATGTGATGGGAGCGACGATAGCGCTGTCATCGTCATATACCTCCTTGGCAACAGTCCTTACAGAGTCATCGCTCAGGGCATGCTGAATGGACTCAGCAACTGGGTTGGTGTTGTTGATCTCTGAGTCAACAGTCGGCACCTTCGATCCTGCATTTGCCTGACATATGAACGTATTCATGACTTCATCGTATCGGGCAATCCATGCACCATTATAATTCCCTGTCTCAACAACGGATGTACACACCGCTGATTCGAGTTCTTGACGGGTTGTTCCATCTACAAGCGCACTATCGACAGCACGAAGAAGACTGTTTATTTCACGTGCACGTCTCAGTTGTCGTTCACGCTCTTTGATTGCCGATTCTTGTGTCGCTCGGAGTTCATCAAGTTGAGTCTTGATTTCTCCGAGGACGGCTGGGTCACGGAGATCACCGTTATCGCGATTGGTCAACACCGTTTCAATCGATTCAAGTGCGAAGTACTCACGCACTGTCTCTGTAAACTCTCCTCGGACAAGTAATTCCTCGACAATTCCAATGACATCTTGTTCGTCAACAGGCTTGACTAAATATTCATCAAATGCCATTTCGACAATATCAGTATCAGGCTCGACAGCGGTCATCATCGCAACCCGACAATCGAAATCTCGGTCACGAAGTTCTGTGAGTACTTCATCGCCAGAGAGCCCCGGCATTCGCCGATCAAGTAAGACAACATCAACCGCGTCATCAATTGTGTCAAGCGCTGCCTGCCCACTGTATGCAACGCAGACCGAAAACTCATCACGGAGCCAATACTCACACGTATCGGCAAGATCCTTATCATCATCAACAATGAGAACAGTAGGATCTGGCGTTGTTGCTGCTGTATGGTCGCCATCACCCTCTTGAACAGCCATCGTCGTACGTACGCAACGTGTGCGAGTAAATAAAATACTCCCGGGATATCGCGGCACTGATTGGCTGTCTGCGCGTCATGAGATGGGTGCTTGTCGATAAGATAATATTTCACTCTCTGCACTCACAGACAATATGAATCACTCCACTGGAGTCTTCCTCAGGGTAGTGGTCGTGAATATGATTCTATTCTTAGACGAAGTTGTCATGTTATGATTTATATTCGGATCATATCACGAGAGAACTCTCTGTTCGGTGAGAAGTGCAAACACACATAACTGGACATGTTATTCCATTTGTATTAACAGTACGTTAATTACCATCTTTCCAGCCTCACTCTTTCGGCTGATGGAGACAGACCCATTATAACTATTGATTAGCCTTCCAACGAGATATAGACCGAATCCATCATCAGGGGGCGCGAGATTACCGATATCTGTCGCAGTGAGATGGTGCTGTGCCTTTGTCGAAATACTACCTCTCGGCGAAGTAATGCTGATTACCGCTGATGACGACGCAATCGAATCATCTCGGTCATCGCCGATATCGCTGCTGTGTTCATCGATTTGTGGTGTTGATTTGAGCTGACTCGGGTCATCATGCGTCCATGCATCAATTGTGATTGTTGACATAGCAGTGTCAACATTCCCCTCTCCTCTCAGTATGCTCATGAAGAGATTACTGAATACCTTCGAGAGGTGCTCATCAGCTTGTACGGTAACATCTGGCACTGAGCCAGAGACGGTCACCTGATCACGATATCTTGTATCGAGATTATCAATTGCTGTCCAGACAGCTCCGTGAAGTGACTGTGGTGAGTGAGAATGCGTGTTATCCTCAAGCTTAATATCTGTTATTGACCGCATCACCTCAAGTAATGCAACCATTTCGTTCACACGACTGTCGACGGTTTCAAGATGAGATTCACCGAGTGACTCGACAAACTCAGAGAGAATATCTGCTCGTGCACTGATTACGTTTAGACCGTTGAGCAGGTCATGACGAATAATCTGATTCATGAACGCGAGGTGGTCACGCTCATCTCTGGCAACTACTGGTAATTCCTGATGTGGAGAATCTCCCGTGGCTGTATGACCGTGAGATGGAGATGGAGATGGAGATGTGGTGTGGCACAACGAGAAAAATACACCGTCACACCTGTCTCAGACGGGAAGATCCGTACATGATATACTATGTCTGTGTCTGGGTCTGAGATCTCTGCGACGGATGCCGAAGAGACATTATGATCAACAAGCGCCTGAGGTCGTATCTGAATGTGACTCGATTCTTGCTGTTTACTCGCGGTTTGACATGCGATATAGAGTCGATTCTCCTGACCGGATGCGACGACATCGGCTAGATGCTGTCCAGTGAGTTCGTCACTTCTAAATATCGTTTTTACTGCCGAGTTTGCATACGTAATTGTAAGACTGGTATCAACAGCGAATACTGGATCAGTAATGCGATTGAGATGATCATTTCCCGCAGCGCTCACAGATGACTGATCGGATTCCCGACTCATTGGTCCTCGGAACGTGGATACACCGATATCCTATCTGGGAGTAAATCTCTCAACAAGTATAATGCTGCTGCCCGTCGACACTCTCATACCACTGATTAAAACGGGCGCTGACACGGGTGAATTATAATATGTCAGGGAATCGCTTGAGAGTCTTGCTGCTTCGATTGTTCCATGTGAGAAGTGTCATGTAATTGTAATTCCGACGGAGATATCTGAAATATTCGATGGTTATTGCCTTCCGCGTTCTGTCGATGCTGTCCCGTGATGACACTCCCACAAACACCTATGCATATAGGGTTGATTATTATTTGAATTCCGGATAATCATATAGTTGAACATGGTGGGTTTTACTCAACCGTTTATGAGTGAGGTGAAACGGTATGCCTAAATGTCAAAACTGCGGCTCATTTGTCTCTCGGGATTACGTTCGGGTGTTTGCACCAGAAGGACTGACTGACGTGCGAGTGTGCCCACAATGTGAGGACGTGATCCGCGAGGGTGCAGAGGTCCGTGAGGCCCGGGCAAAGCGCGTTTCATCATAATAATAGTCTCTTTGATGATACACATCGGTTGGTAAGCATGCACATTCTGCAGGAAAATAAATAGATGTGATGGTTGGACGTTACGACAATCGATGAGAGAATAGCCTTCATCGGGTGTATGCGAACACTGGTGGAGATATCATTACTCGTTGGATCAGTCTCAACCTCAATATCTGTCACGGGTCCTTTATACGGTTACAATCCGCCGATTAGAGTATGCGCATCGGCTTTGTGGTAAATCCCATTGCTGGGATGGGTGGTCGCGTTGGTCTCAAGGGCACTGATGGCAAACTCGCCACAGCTCGTGACCGTGGTGCCGAGCCTCGCGCACCAAACCGAGCAAAGCGAACACTCCAAGCGCTTAGCGCGAATTTTGACACCCACGATGAGTGTCAAGTACTTACATGGGGAGCACCGATGGGTGAAGCCGTGGCGGCAGACGTCGGTATGGATCCTATCGTGCTTGGAATGCCGGATGAGCACTCAGATACTCAACAGACGACAGCAGCCGACACTCGATCGGCAGTCACTGCGTTTTGTGAGGCTGATGTTGATCTTCTGCTATTTGTTGGTGGTGATGGAACAGCAGCAGACGTTGCTGCTGCTCGATCGGATTCAGATATCCCAATCCTCGGAGTCCCAGCCGGTGTAAAGGTATATTCCTCCGTATTTGCGGTTGCTCCTGAGGACGCTGCACAGATTGCCATGACTTTCGATCGCACAGAGCGTCGCGAAATCGTTGATATTGACGAAGAGGCATACCGTGCGGGTGATGCGTCTGACCGCATTGACCCGGTTTTACAATCGGTTGTGTCCGTGCCCGTTGCTGAGCGAGTTCAATCGGCGAAACAGCGGGGCAATGGGAGCGTCGAAGCAGTGGCTGCGGGTGTTGCTGCTGATATTCAGGCAAGTAATAAAACAATCATCTTCGGATCTGGCAGTACCGTCGGTGCAATTGAATCCAAACTCGATATTGATTTCACCCCACTTGGAATCGACGTGTGGGCTGATGGAGAACTTCAGGTTCGTGATGCAACCGAGACTGACATCTTAACAGAGACGAGCGCGGATGCTGAAAGTATCATTATTGTCTCCCCAATTGGTGGACAGGGATTCATCTTTGGTCGTGGTAATCCACAACTTTCCCCGGCAGTCATCCGTCAGTGTGATATTAAAATCGTCGCCTCCCCGGCAAAACTCGAAACAACTGGTCAATTACACGTCGATACGGGCGACCCCGCAGTTGATGCTGAACTTCGTGGGTGGACCCGAGTCCGTATCGGTCGAGTCGAACATCAAATAATTGAAATAACATAATTAATTCCATATGGTGAAGATTAAGGGTACTGGAGTTATCCCATGACATATGGAGACACGTAAGGTACAGCGGCTCGGTCCATCAACGCTGGCAATGACATTGCCAGCAGAGTGGGCGAAGGAACATGATGTCAACAAGGGCGATGAGGTGTCCCTTCGAATGGGTGGGAAGGGAACATTGACAGTCCTTCCAGAGTCTGCGAGTCAGGAAGACTCATCGGCGTCAATCCTCGCTGACAATCTCAATGCAAATGCGCTTGAGCGTGCGATTGTCGCACAGTATGTTCTTGGACGACGGGTGATTCATATTGAGCGTGAGGATGCTGCGCTTGACTCTGAACATATTAATGCGGTATATAGCGCAGAAACACAGCTCATGGGCCTTGGAGTTATCGAGGAGACACCAGAGCGGATTGCGATCCGTTGTTCGGTTGATCCAGAGGACTTTACGCTCAATAATCTACTTGAACGACTCGAAAATACAGGAAGCACGATGCGCGGTGAGGGGATCAAGGCACTTGCACATGGAAATGCCGACCTCGCACAACGGGCATTAAACCGCGAGCGCCAGGCAAACAAGATATTCGTTCTTTTATTACGACTGATTTTCACCGCATATCAGAACCCAAATCTCGCTCGTGCTGTTGGTCTAAACTCTGGATTCCCTCTCATCGGATATCGATCTGTTGCAAAAAATCTTGAGCTTATTGCGGATAACGCCGAAGATATTGCGACAATTGTCGGTGATGCGGACGAACACACACTCGATGTTGATAATGGAACCATGCGTCGCATTCGAGAATTTACCGATCAAGTTGATGAAATTACACAGATTGCAGTGAATGCTGTTGTCGAGCGAAATTATGATAAGACAATCACTGCTCGGACGTTATTCCAGCAGATTAGCGACCGTGAGCGTGAAATCCTCTCTGATCTCCCTGAAATGGATAATGACAATTTACTGCAGGTTCGTGAGGTGCTTGTGAGTCTACAACAAACAGCACAATATGCAATGCGCAATGCCGAAATCGCAGCAAATCTCGCATTAAATGAGGAGTGTGAACACGTCAAGATTCGATAACCACAGCGAACGAATAACATAAGTCATCGCCTCCGAACTACACTACCATGGGGACCGCTACGACCGCCTCAGATAAGGGGTTTGGACTGACGATTCTGTTTTCATTGCTTACATTAATCGGCGTTGTCGGGATGCTTGCCGCAGGGTTCACTGGTGATCAATTGCTTGCAGCAGGTGGATTTGCGCTCGCTGTGATTGCCGCCTCATTTGCGATTTCAGCAAATCATATATACTCTTGACAACCTCCTCCGCCTGAAAACGGGAGAAATCCCAACTTGTGATATGAAGGTTTTCACTTCACCGCCTCATGCTGAGGTCGGAATCCTCAAAAAAGGTTATAGAGGGAAACATCAGGCTGTGCCAACCGGTCGGTATCCCTCTCTGCACTGTACTCAGGTGCAGACTCGGAATTACTTCCAGTCAGGTCGAGACGGATGTTCTCCGCTCCATTCACATCGGCATTGAACGCAACGCTACACGGCTCCCAGACGGACAGTCCACGTTCAACACTGACTATCATCTTTCTTGCCACACGCGCAGCGTGTCTTGCTCGTATCTTTCTCAGATACTTCCACGAGTTCAACACCTCTGAGTTTCGTCTTGTATTCGAGGATGCTAGTGAAGCGGTCAAACACCCACATGCGAAGGTCCAGATTGCCGTGCTTCCCGCAGTTTTTTCTCTCGCCATCTTTTTTATCTACGCCTGACAGTTCACCTACGTTAATCTGTCCTCCGTCATTCTCAACACATCGCTCGCCGATGTGCTTCGCAAGTTCATAAAAAGTGTCCTCTGCGTTCCGACCACCCGTGGTGAAGTCTCGTTGACTTGTCACCACCTGAGTTGTTGCAATTAGCAATTTCTTTTGAATAGTAGTCTACGCCCTGCTTCAACCAGTTTTCAGGATACAAGTCTGATTCTTCGGTACCGTATGCAATAGCAGCGAAGTTGGAGACTCCGAGGTCAATTCTTGCTGTTTCATCACTTGGGCTCTTTGATGTTTCAATCTCTTGCTTGCAGACGACGTGGAGCTCCCACTTTTGTTTCTGCTCTTGACAGACAGCTCAAACCGATTTGATGTTCCCGGTTTCAATATCAGGTCGTGTCTCGTACTCAACTGGGATGTTCTCTCTCACTCGTGAATACTTGTTGTGGTCCTTGTCTTTTGAGAGCTGAAGTCGATTATTTCTTGGATCGTGTCGGATTCCCTTCTGTTTCCATGTTACCGTGCTCCGAGGATGTTCTTCGTGGACTCGGTTTTCTTCGTCGTCTTACCAGTCGGTGGCAATCTGACCACTGTGTCTCTCCGAACCCACACCCACATTTACACTCAGACTGAATTCAGCTGGAACGCCCGGTAACGCGCTCGGTTGCAACTTCGGAGACAGAAATCACAGTCACAACAACTGTTAATACTCTTTTTTACGGTAGCCGGGTGAATTATCCTTGTCATCATCGCGAGAGCCCCACGAGATGAAGACTTCAGCGAGTTCCTCAAAAACCTGCTGACTGGATTGCGAGTGCAGCCGTCGTATTTTGGATTGGCCTCAACTCGTGTCTCAGGCCTCCATGGTCAGGGATTTCGCCCGTTTCGCCCCAGACCTCTCAGTCATGGCAGTTGCCGACGTCGTGAGACGACGCCTCACGGGCTCTCAGACGTATCTGAGATCGTTCCAGAGTTTGTTGACACTACAACTCCAGCCGTACTGGTTGAGCGGCTCGGAAACCTGTGAATGGTTGCAGATTTTTGCTCAATGAGCAGTATGCACTTCCAACACCTGGAACACCTCATAATAAATTATTTTTATCTCTGATTAAGCGGTTCACTGCTGTGGAATATTCATGGATGCTTTCGGAGTTTGATCGCGGAGATTTTGTCGGATTCATCCTGCGTTACCGAGACCGCTGGTCTCGTTTACACACCAGAAGTCACAAATTTCTGAGGACAGCTAAAGCCGCAGGGATTCTCCTCAAATCTCTATCATGAGATATGCATTACTCTGATGTCTGCAATTCATGTTCAGCTTTCATAATTGCGTTTGTCAGGATTTCAACGCCGTGACCAATCGATGCTTCATCGATATCAAACGTGTCTGTGTGGTGTCCACCAGGGTGGTCTGTCCCAACCCCAATATACGCTGCTACGCCGCCGCGCTGTTGTACCCGCCGCATGAGGAAGGTAGCGTCTTCGCTTCCACCGAGATCATCAGATCGAATAATCGAATTAATATCATCGATATCTGTGGCGACCGTGGCGACAATATCCGCAAGCATATCATCACTCGTCGCAGATGGAGCCCTTCCTGCTGTGGTGATTTCAACCTCACAGTCGTGCATCGTTGCCGCTGATTCAAGCACCTGTGTTGCTTTCGACTCAGTATACTCCATCAGTTCTGTTGTTTCACCACGAACTTCGCCCTGTATCATCGCATGCTCGGGAATAATATTTGTCGCTGTGCCCCCAGAGACGACGCCTGCGTTGACCCGTGTCGCACCGTCTGTATGCCTTGGGACCGCATAGAGATTCTGTACTGCCGTCGCCATTGCCTGCACTGCGTTATCGCCATCCTCTGGTCGGGCACCTGCGTGCGCGGGCATTCCAGTGAACTCCGCTTCAAAATGAGAAACAGCAAGGAAGTTGTCTATCCCAGCGACGACCTCACCTGAGGGATGATCAAGTCCAATATGTACAGCAAAGAGCGCGTCAATGTCGTCAAGTCGTCCAGATGCTGCCATTGGCTTCCCGCCGACAATCTGCTCCTCACCAGGTTGGAAAAATATCTTCAACGTTCCCGTGAACTCACTCGTATTATCTCCAATAATCCCTTCATCAACCGCAGTCTCACTCGTCTCTTGATGTGTTTTCTCAGCATCCAGATTGGTCGTTTCGATAATCGCATCAAGAACACCGATGCCAATCGCCGCGTGGGCGTCATGACCACAGGCATGCATATGTCCGTCCATTTCCGAGCGGAATCCCTCGCTTGCTGGCTGATGTGCATCATCGGTCGACTCAGTGATTGGAAGCCCATCGATATCCACTCGAAGCCCAATCGTTGGTCCAGGACCGCACTCGATAACCGCGCAGACGCCTGTCCATCCATCGGAGAGTTGTTCAAGCACATCTTCCCGAGCGCCTGCCTCTTTTGCACGGGTGCGCCATGTGGATATTTCCTCATCGTCGGGTACCCCTCGCCTATCACCACCAAGTACCTCAGGTCCAATATATATCTCATCAAGATCACGGGTTGTTAATTCATCAACTAAGCGAGCGGTCGTGTAAAACTCTCGCCATGCAGGTTCAGGGTGTTGATGCAAATCACGACGCAGTGTCACTAACTCAGCACGTGTCATCGCAGACACTGCGCAGTCGAGAGACTTAATCCTCAGGCTTTTATTTCCCTGTGATTCCTCAACACGACTCACATCACGCGATGACAGTTCAAGCGAGTGCATCTCATCGATGATTTTCTGAGATCTCTTGGATCGATACCTGCTAACCCGATAATCTCTCAGCATGTCTCAACAACAGTCGTTGGTAATCTGAGCATTGCTTATCTCAGAGACCACAATTATACTCATTTCATCTGGAACGCCTGTGTGTTCCGCTCCGTTTCGAAGAATGAAAATCAATTACCAATAACTACTGATTCGGCTCCCGCTCCGGAGTTACCAGTCGGTGGCAATCTGACCACTGTGTCTCTCCGAATCCACACCACACCCACACAGTTCACCTGGAACGACTGCGTGCGCGTTCGGTTGCAACTTTGGAGACAGAAATCACAGTCCCACCAACTGTTAAGCAACTTATCGCAGGTGACTGATCGTGTCGGGGAACTCACCAGGTCACATACTCTCTTATTTCCACAATCAGATTCGCACTCAAAAATCAGTATTGACGGTTCGATTGGCTATGATTGTCTATGACCCGCTGGTTTTCGTTGTTCAAGTTCAATCTCGACGTGAATACTATCTGGAAAATCCATATGACCGACTTCACGAGCAATATGATCATTTCCGTGAATCTCAAGATGGCGCGCATAAACGGTGTATTGCCATGAATTGAACTGATCACCTGGGGCAAGACATCGGTATTGTGGAACAATTATTTCTTTTGGTGGGTCGGCGTGTGGACCTTTACATTCAGCCCCTTTCTTTTCAAGTAGCGTCTTGAGATTTGAGACTTCCTTTTCGAGCACGTACCGGTCACCAGATTGAAAACTAAGTTTTGTGATAAATGTCATCGATATGCTGTAGATATAGTTTGTAGCAACACTGAAAAGAACATCTATTACGGTATTTCAGAATGCTGGTGATTGCGATATTAGACACTCATACTGCCGGACCACTCTCTGAAGTTCCAACAAGCCACGTCCCATATGTGAGTAGCGCAGCCCCAGGAAGAAGTGCATATGTGAAGAATTCCCCGATATTTGGTAGCACCGCTGGCAGCAGGAGAATTGTCCCAACAATCATAAATATCGCACCGATGAGCACTCGTCGGTTGCTGAGGAGTCCCATACAGAGGGAATGCGAATGAGAGAATATGGTGTTTGCGTTTTCGTCGCTTTCGATTTGTCGGTGTTATCAATCAATAATCTACTCCGAGGGGACGCGAATCGCTGACGATTATTGCTTATTCACTCGGTGAACATCGCTGTCTCTCCGGTCCAATCACGTTCGCCGGCGCGCACAGGAATATCAAGCCAGTTTTCCTCTGGTGGACGTGGACATGAGAAGGCATCATTATACGCACAAAATGGCGTATATGCAAGATTAAAATCAATCATAACGGTCGAGTCATCGGTCAGTGCCTTATCTGGATGTAATTCAAGATATCGCCCACCGGCGTATGTTTCCTGTCCGGTTGTCTTGTCGCGAAATGGAACGAATAACGCCTCATCTTGATCATCCGGACGCTGTCGATAGCCGATGAGTTGTTGTGTTGTGTCTGCTCGCTCAAATTGGAATCTGGCAACGCGAACATACCGGACTGTCTCACCGGTAGAGGTTTCCATCGGAACCGGCTCATAGATCATCTGCTGTGATGAGTCCTGTTGCTGTCCGCCAGCGTCACTATCAGCAGTTGTACCCGTCTCACCATCATGATCATCAGCATCGTCAGGATCAACAGCGAGCGTCTCAACTGTTGCTGTGACGCGCCATGATGGATCTGGGTCAAAATATGATAATCCATCAAACGCCTCACGCGCGTCATCTGAAAGTGGCGATTGTGGATGTGAGCGAAAGAATTCATCCTTTTCATTCCGGTTAGCGTGTAATTCAGTAACATACTCAGTATCTACTTCGGTATTATCATTCATCGATATATTCGGTATAATTGATCAGGCCGGTAACGAGTAACGATCACGATCAACACTGCTTGTCCGGACAATGTATGCAACTGTCGAACACGTGAGATCAGAACATGTCTGAAATATAACACTCATATATCTCGCTGTCATTGATACAGGCGTCTCAATGTTATATATCTGATATTTTTGTGTTCATTTCCGCGGGTTTTTGTTCGGTGACGGGAATCCTCAGATATTATGACAGACAAGAGTACTTCAACCCCGCGGTCAGTTGATAGTAATCTCTTTATCACAGTCTCTGGACCGCCAGGGTGTGGTGCAACAACGCTTTGTGATGGGCTTTCAGAGGCGCTCAACTGCGGATACGTCTCTGGTGGAGACATCTTCCGGGAACTCGCTGATGAACGCGGAATGTCGCTGTCGCAACTCATTGCAAAGACTGACGAAACTGATGAGATCGACCGTGCGCTTGATCGTCGGCTCCGGACGATAGCTGAAAAATGGGGTGCAGCAAATAATCCATTCATTCTTGAGGCACGTCTTGCCGGATGGCTCGCTGGTAACCGCGCAGATCTTCGTATCTGGCTCGACGCACCGGATGAAGTCCGCGTTGACCGGACGCGTGACCGCGATGAGATGGAGGCTGAGATGCGTGTTCGAGAGGTCAGTGAAGCCGGTCGATATCAGTCATATTACAATATTGATGTTACTGACCAATCGTTCTATGATCTCTCGATTAATACTGCTCGATGGGGAGAAGATGCAGCACTTGAGATGGTACTGACTGCGATTGATGAGTACGAACCGACTGATGACGAAGGCGCATTCAAAACTGACGATGTCGTGGTATGATTAATTACCAGCGGCATCATTCTCTGTGAATGCTGATGCTCAAATTACTGTTCCCTCCGTGATTTTATACAGAGCAAAGGTCAAATCCTATGAGTGTCCCTGCGAGAGGAAACCACTCGGTGTATCATATCAATTATAGATACAGATCGCCGTGAACCAGCCTCCAATCGAGAGCCTATCAGTTGGTGGGACTGTGAGTTTCCGTGTCGGTATTCCAAACGAACCGTTCGTTTGAGCGTTCCAAATCAAATGACTGTGGCTTCGGTGAGAAACAATGCTCAGATTCCCAACGACTGCTGTGCGCTCACCGGGAGTGAAACCGGCACCGACTGTGGTGGGTACACAAGCTCACACATTCACATGGACCCGTTATTATCATCTCTTCTATCTAGAGTAGCCGACAGTAACTTTTGAATCGATACCAAACATATTGAGTGACAATGGCTGAACTGAACCCGGTGGCGAAACAGATCGATAGTGTCTCTCCGGCGCCTGTTCGGTTATTTTTATCCGATGGAAGCTCGGGTGTCTTTGAGATGCAAAACACCGAGTTCTTTGAGGCGGAATTCCAAGCTGAGGGGCATCGTATTGACGATGAAACGCCGTATCGATTCATCACGAGCGATGATGGCGAAGAAGTTCTTGCTGGGCGTCGTAGCGACTCCACAGATGAATGGACATTTGTTGGTGAGGTACTCCGAGCCGAGGCAGTTGATCAAAATGACGTTACTGGGTCTACGAGTGAGAAAACTGAATCTGATCCCGAATCACTGTCTGAAAATAATGACGAGATTACACTTGACCCAGAGAATATCAATGAAGTCGATACTGAGGAGTAATCTACAGAGAAAGCGAGGCAAGTGCCTCAGAGATTTGATGATGATGGTGATGATGATGTAACCCCGAAGCGGTTCACAGCAGATCCGTTTTCTTAACCGTTGTGATGGTTTGTTTGTAACTCGATTCTTAGTTATTGGGACTGTGAGTGTCGGTATTCGAACTTACACCGGAACGTGCGCACAGGCGTTCCAGATGAACTGAGTCTGTGTGTGGGCTCAGAGAGAAACAGTGCTCAGATTCCAAACGAGTGTTATAATGCGCTTGATTATTCACAGAGAGTATCTCCGAGTGATGAATATCTCTCTCCAGCATCAAAGATAGTCACTCGCGATAACAATGCTATCAATAGCTAACTGAGTACCTGCCGAATCTGTGGAATCTCATTCCGGATTGCATCCCGCTTCAGGAGAGTGAATCCGATAAAGATAATTATGAACCCAATACCCGTCGCTACTGTCGGGATCTCATCGAGGAAAACCCACCCGGCTAAGGCTGCAAAGATTGGGGCGACATACGAGACAAGGTTAATCTGAATCGCCCCAAGTCGGTTTAATAGTCTAAAATAAATGAGAAACCCAAGCGCGCTTGCGACAACCGCGAGATATGCCAAAGCAAGAACTGCCTCAGTCGTCCATTCAATCGCAGTAAATGACTCACCTAATAACAGACTCACCCCATGCATCAGTGCCGCCCCGCCAAGCATCGACCATGCCTCCATCGTCTCGATTGGTAGGTTCGCATCGAGTCGACGTGTGAGGACTGACCCAAGCGCAAACGCAGTCGCAGCGGTGAAGATAAGTAACTTAGCCACAGCCCCGCCGGCGACAATGTTCTGAGGATCTGGTGATGAAAGAATGATGACACCGATCAGACCCAGCACCACGCCAAAAAACCCAACGAGAGTCAGCCGTTCTGTCGGGAGGAAGACGCGAGCGAACCCGGTCGTGAGCATCGGACTCAGACTGACAATGACTGCGGCAGCCGCAGAGGTGACCGCTGGGTCGGTCTCGCCAATAAATAACAGTGCATGATAGCCAGCGAAAATCAACGTTGCACCGGCGCCAACACTTGCCCATCCTGCTCGTGTTCTTGGTACTGGTTGATTCGTCTGAGTAAACGTATATCCAAGCATAAGCACGCCAGCGATATCGTATCGCAATGCTGCAAAAAGGACTGGTGGAATATACGGTAATCCAGCTTTAATAGCCATGAACGCCGATCCCCACGCACCTGCCAGAAGAATGAATAATCCAATCGTTCGATACCGTGTCACACGTGTTCTCATAGAGGCGACCGTCTGAATATTGTGTTTTGTGCTTCAACGTTTATTACCCCGGGTAATCTCACATATTGCTCAATTGCTGAATTCTCTTCTGGGGCGAGTATACCCACGTTCATTTCACGACCAAAATTACCAATTACTGAAAGAAGGTCAGCATCCGCATTAACATCACTTCTTGATTCATTCTCTGTTTCAGAAACCGGACGAAGCGACATTATTCACCCGTATTTCGACAGTATATTTATGATTACTCATTTATTAGCTATAGTCATGGGTGCGCACGGTCGGCGGACGCTCCGTGATCTGTTTGATGACTCTCCAACACCTCACATTGCTCATCCACCACAGACACATCATCGGCACTTCTATGTCGCGACTGATGGGTCATATCGTCGTAATGGTGGTGGGCTTGGTGCTGTCATTGAGACACGCGATGGAACGCGCGTTGCGCGAATATCCATCCCTGATGTTGCGCCGGATAACAATGTTGCTGAATACCGTGCACTTCATCTTGGACTCGATGTTCTTGCAGCGCGTGCCCCAGCAGACATTCGCGTTGGTGTTCTTGTTGATCATGACGACCTTGCTGCGACGGTGAATGGTGAAGTGCTTGCCGGTGGGGACCCTGAATGGCGACCTGTTGATCCACACTGTGTTCCCCCTGGAAGCGAGCATCACTGGCGAGGAATTCGCGCCCGGATTGCCGGCTTTGGATCACTCCGTGCAGCTCGCATTGATGGTCGTGAGAATCCAGCGCACCCACTTGCGAATGCACCACACGAGTATGACCATGTCAATCACCGGAAGGAACGGTGTATCATCCCAGACAGACCATACACCTCAGACTCGATTGGTGCACAACAAACATCGCCATCTCCGTCACAGTCATTACCCGAGCAGCAACACCAGCGATACACACAAACGGAATCAGCGGTATCGACGCATCTATTCACAGATGGACGCTCTCATGATACCAATAGTGACGATGACGATGATGACATTCCACCACCATCGCGTTTTGAGGGATGTGGATACGCGAGTGATTAGCCCACGATACTCCGCGAGTGATTACTGATCAACAGTCATCTCAACGCTCGCTGAGCATAGTTCGATGACACCTTTATCCAGTCTTGAGTTACCCGTGGAGGATCCGGAGTTACGTATCCGATAAAATAACCCTGAGTGTGGTCCCTGACGATGATCATATCTGCCGCTATCGGCATCGACATTGACGTGAATACTCATATTAATATTTGATATTGATATCATATTGATTGCGATTGACACGCGTTCGGAACGAAAGCGCGAGGCTTCCGCTGCTTCCGCGGGGCTGACGTTGCTGTTCATGAAGAAAATATATGATTTCACGCACAGTTCTTTGTAGTTTTCTCGATGACTGGCTTTTTTGAGTAATTATGACTGTCGCAATTGAATCAAATGACTCCTGGCATCTCTGGTGGGTGGATACTATTTGTCGAGTTCATTCTCACCCGCAAGGCTTTGATTTTGCGTCGCTCCGAATATCACTCGTTTTGTGCATCAACAACAGCAACGCCAGCTAAGTTTACAATATCTTTGACCTCATCACCACGTTGAAGCACATGAACAGGCTTGTCCATACCAACAAGCATCGGACCAATCGCCTCTGCGCCGCCAAGTCGCTGGAGCAATTTATATCCAATATTTCCAGCCTCGAGATTTGGAAAGACTAAGACGTTCGCTGGGTCATCAAGCTCTGAGAAATCATATGTTTCTGTGAGAATATCCTCAATAACTGCCGTGTCAGCTTGCATCTCACCGTCGACTGGGAAATCAACCGCAGGGTCTTCATGCAGTGATGCAACCGCATCTTGTAGTTTCTCCGTCCCATCGTTTTCGACACTCCCAAAGTTTGAGTATGAAAGCATTGCTGCTCGTGGTTCAATATTGAACCGCCGGGCGAGATTTGCGGTGTGTTTGGTAATTTCTGATAACACGTCTGCTTCTGGTGCGAGATTAACCGTTGTATCAGCAGCAAACACAACCTGATTTTTGAATGTAAGGAGATAGACACCAGCGGCGTAGTTCGCCTCAGGTGCCGTTCCAATTACCTGCAGTGGGGGACGAAGTGCCGATGGATAATGATGAGTGAGTCCGGTCAGCATTGCATCGGCGTCACCCTGTTCAACCATGATGCTTGCAAAATAATTACTATTGCCGTGAATGAGTTCCTTTGCTTCGTTTCGGGTTATTCCTTTCCGACGCCGCAGTTCATAGAGTCGGTCGGTATAGTGATCCCATGTTTCATCGCTTGGATCGACAATCTCAGGACCGAACTCAAGCCCTAATTCATTCGCCGTTGCGACAATTTCTGACTGGTCACCGACGAGAATTGGTTGTGCAATCCCCTGTTCGTGCATCTGATAAGCTGCTCGGATAATCTTTTCATCATGTCCCTCTGCGAGCGCGACGCGCTTTGGATTCGATTTTGCCTTGTTGAGAACAACGCGCATCATCTCCCGGGACTTTCCGAGACGAGCTTCAAGTTGCTCTTCATAGACGCCGGTATCAATATCACGCCTTGCACAACCTGAGTCAATTGCCGCCTGTGCAACCGCCGGTGCGACCTCGAACAGAACGCGCGGGTCAACTGGTTTCGGAATAAGATACTCGGGACCGAACTGCAGTGGTTGGTCACCATATGCTTTCACAACAGCATCAGGGACATCTTGACGGGCAAGGGTAGCGAGTGCCTCAGCAGCAGCACGTTTCATTGTCTCATTAATCTCCGTTGCACGAACGTCGAGTGCCCCACGGAAAATAAACGGAAATCCGAGAACATTATTCACCTGATTTGGATAATCAGAGCGACCTGTTGCCATGATGACTGTGTCATCTCGAGCGTTTTTGGCTTCCACATACCCAATTTCGGGATCGGGATTTGCCATTGCAAAGACAATTGGATCCTCAGCCATCGAAGCAATCATCTTTTGTGAGACAATCCCGCCAACCGAGAGCCCGACGAATACGTCTGCCCCTTCCATTGCCTCCGCGAGCGTTTCTGCGGGAACATCTGCTGCGAACTCTGACTTGTATCTGTTGAGTGACTCACGATCAGGGCTAATCACGCCACTTGAGTCGCACATAATAATATTCTCTTTTTCAGCACCAAGTGAGAGATAAAATCGCGCCGTCGAAATTGCTGAGGCACCGGCGCCTGAAAAGACAATATTCAATTCCTCGAGATTTTTTCCGACAATATCAGCAGCGTTTAATAATGCTGCGCCCGAGATAATCGCCGTTCCATGCTGGTCATCGTGGAACACCGGAATATCCATTTCTTCTCGGAGTTGTGACTCAATTTCGAAACATTCCGGTGCTTTGATATCTTCGAGATTTATCCCCCCGAACGTTGGCTCCATCGCGCTCACCGAATTAACGATATCTGTTGGATTCGTCAAATCAAGTTCAACATCAAATACATCAATATCGGCAAATCGTTTGAACAAGACGCCTTTGCCTTCCATCACCGGTTTTGATGCTTGTGCACCGATATCACCAAGTCCAAGCACAGCACTGCCATTTGAGACAACGCCAACGAGATTTCCTTTTGCAGTGTACTCATACCCGCGGGTGTCATCCGCAGCAATATCTCGACACGGTGCTGCTACCCCAGGTGAGTATGCAAGCGAAAGATCACGCTGTGTGTTTGTCGGCTTTGTCGTTGAAATCTCGAGTTTGCCAGATGGTTCTTCGCGATGGTAATCACGCGCGTCATCTTCTAATCCCATATTCGCGGGACGAAGCCAGGATGCAAAAAACTGGCTGTCGAAGCGTATTTCGACAGATAACGAACAATATACTCACAATCGAGTGATTTCTTTCCACGAACGGAAGACGCGAATATTCAGGTCGAATCAAATACTCTGTGTCGGTCCATTCCGAACGAACTTCGACAGGAGGTAACACGCTGTGTTGGCCAGTTACCGGTCGTTGAGATCACTTCGATGGTATCGTCAATGAGCAATGCTGTGTCCTCCGATCTCGCCTGTTGAATAGTCGGGTTGTATGCGTATGTGAGTGGTGACTCAATTGCTTCATGATTATCAGGTGTTGTTATCCACTCTTGAGTTACGAAGCCCGTTGCACCCCCCTGGTGATGGTGGCGCCATTCCTCGGGTTTGTCGAGTGCCGCATACGCCTCACTGATAGCATCAAACACGTCGGCTGCAGTTCCATCATCTCGCGTTGCTTCCCGGGTTGCATCCAGTGCTGTTACCTCAATACGCATCGCCATAGTATGATATTCACGAAGCCATCTCAGCGCTGACTCCTCGAATGCGACCGTTCGGGTTGCACTCACGTGGCGCCCATTGCGCTCTGCTGTTACTGATATCATCACACATGAGTCAATTGTTGCTGTTGTTGGGGTAACATGTTGATACGTTGAGAGACGGTCACGTCCTCCAACAAGAATAACTGGTGTTCGGATACCACGCTCAGCGTGTATCGCCTCAAGTGCTGCTGCCACCTCTTGTTCTGTATCACCTGGATTGATCTCTTTTGTCACCCGCTCAATCGCGGTCGCTACTTCATGTGACAACTCTCGATACGGCTGTATGTCGCTTGCTGCGAGTGGTCGACGAAGTCGGCTTCCCTCAATCTGCTTGGCGTCTGGCAGATCAAAGTCCGCTGCACTCGCTGTTGGTGTGTGCATGGCAACAGCCGTGTCAAGTGACTGCTCATGCCATTCATATGATATGATTGTGAAGTTATTCGGAAGCTCTTCAGTACGAAGTCTCTCCGCCTCGGTATTCTTCGTCACACAAACAAACCCATTGTCTCGTGTGTATCCAGCAGCGGCAACACCGATCAGGGCGGTGTGGTCGATAACATTACGTCCGCCCGTCAGCCACGTGAAGTTTTGCGGGCGTGCAAACCAGATGGCATCGATCGATTCGATATCAAGAAGCGATTTAATTCTGTCTTGGCGATGTTCAAGCCGATCCGTGCTCATAGGGTCATTACTCGCGCATCTGTCTGAAATATATCGATTATCTCGACGATATATTGGACCGGAGAAGTTGAGTTCTCAAAAGTAAGATATAGTATGTCAACACCGAATCACACGCACACTCATTGGTCAGTGATATTCGGCGATTAATATCAATCAGCACTGACATCCCAAGGCGTGAAAGAGCAATTCAAGTAATTGCAGTTCACACAACAGCGCATGGTTGTTGATACGCGACTTCGGCGGCTCATTGCCGCATCGACGTTTCTCACGGGAGTGTTGATGATCCTTGGCGTCTACACTGCAGCCGCAGGTGCTGGATTAACGTGCGCTGGTCGGTGGCCGTTTTGTGATGGCTATCTTGGGCTGTTTCCAGCGAACTGGAGCAGTTTCATCGAATGGTTTCATCGATTCGTCGCGATGATAACTGGAATTATGATCCTTGGTACAACTGTGACAGCGTGGCGACGCGGGATTGAGCGACGTATTCAGGTTGCTCTTGCCGGGTCGACGGTACTGTTACCATCACAAATTATTCTTGGAGCACTGACGGTTACGACATATGAGTGGGTAATCCTCACAGCACACTTTCTTACGGCTTCATTGATTTTCACCGGAGTGGTGCTTGCAACCGTCTGGAGTCAGCCTGTGGGTACTCGATATCGCCTCTTTCGAACAGGGACGCTTGCGGTGGTTGCTACCCCAATTCTCCTGTTATTGACACCGCATGCGTTCATCATATTTGACCCAACCGTTCAGTCGATCTACTATGCAGTCGGGCTGATGGTCTATACGGCGCTCATTACCATCGCAGCATGGGCACCAACCGTGGTTGATGATTCCAATTCTGCATGGCGTGTACGTATGACAGCCAGTCTTGCGGCTGTGATAACAATTGGGTTACTTATTATTGGACGGCAGGTTTATGCCGGCATGTTACAGTATCTCTCGATAGGTGGCAGCTTGCTGATTTTTGCTCTTGTTATTGGTGTTACCGTAATCCTTCAACAAAACGATATGCAGCCACCTTCTCGCGGTGTTCCCGGTGGTGACTGATTACAAACACACCTGTATTAGTTGATAATACTTATTCTGTCGATACAATCATTAAATTCAGTGTCTCTTGTTGGTCTGTTCGATCTTTGGATTGACGTACCTCAATATATCAATATTTCGACTCACTCACTGAGTATTCAGGAAATACGTCCATGAGTTTGTGTTTGAATTGATTTATTGTTCGTTGAACCGATGCTTTGTTATAGTCCTGGAAAATATCGAACGGTAGTATGGACCGACGTAGTTATCTCAAATCCGGCGCTGGCGTTATTGCTGGCGGTCTTATTGCAGGATGTACAGGATCAGATTCTGGATCAGAGTCAACAGCAACTCCGACTGAGTCCTCAGCTGAAACAGAGACATCGGCTGAAGGTGGATCAAACACAGAAACCGCAACCGCAGAGTCAGTCGTCCCGTCAAATGTTGTCATCGGATCCGATATTCCATATCGACCATTTGAGTATGAAACAACAGACGGCGAACTGACCGGGTTTGACGTTGATATTGCACAGGCAGTATTCGAAGAGCAACTTGGTGTCAGTTATGAGTTCAAACCGACAAGCTTCGATTCGATTATTCCATCGTTGAACAACGGCAATTTCCGAATTATCATGTCAGCAATGACAATTAATGACACCCGCGATGAGAAGGTTGATTTTTCGGATCCGTATTTCACCGCGTATCAAACCATCATTGTTCGAGCAGATAGTTCAATTAGCTCACGCGCAGATCTTGAGGGTGCTGTTGTCGGTGTTCAAAAGGGCACAACTGGCGCGAACGCTGCAGAGGGACTCAAATCCGAGTTTGATGGCAATCTTGAGTTGAATCGATACGATCAGATTCCTGCTGCATTCCAGGCACTCAAAAACGGTCAGGTCAGTGCGGTAATCAATGATAATACAGTAAATGCCGAATTTGCAGATCAGGAAGACAATATTGAGTTTATCGAAGGCGAGGGTGCTGCCGTTGAGGCTGGTCAAGACGCGCCCCCGTATTTGACTCTGACTGTCGAAAACTACGGTATTGCATTTCGAGAAGATGATGACGAATTCCTTGAGCGCGTGAATGAGGCGCTCGCGACAATCAAAGACAACGGCACATACGACGAAATATACTCAGAGTACTTCTCAGGATAACACATACAACGCTACACTCTCGATTCACCGTCGATAAACGACAATATACACCCAGATTTACCCATACGTTTTCGTTGCTATTCAATAATGGCTGATTCATACTCAGGCGCAACTTCAGACACAGAGACAGACACGGATACCCAAACAGTTGTTGCAGATGATCGATTCTTCGATGATGCTGTCCTCAGACGCGTTGGCGTCGGGATATCGAGTCTTTTCGCACTTGGTGTCATCCTGCTCATCGCGTATATCCTCACATCACAGATTAGTTATGGGTTGATTCCCACAATCCTCCCGCAGTTTATCGGTGCATATGGACTTGTCCTTGGGATTGTTGTCGCCAGCAGTGTGCTTTCCGTTACTGCGGGTATTTTTGTCGGATTAGCTCGCGTCTCAAAAACAAATATCACTCGTGGTATCTCGGCTGCATACGTCCAATTCTTTCGTGGAACACCGTTATTGTTTCAGATTTTTGTGGTCTACTTCGGTATTCCGACCCTCTGGCCGGGGACCTTTCCAATCCAGGGATGGGGACTTCCAACAGCAGTTATATCACTGACACTTAATCACGCCGCATATGTTGGTGAGGCAGTTCGTGGCGGTATTGGTGCGGTCCCAGATGGTCAAATGGAGGCCGCACGGTCACTCGGTATGGGATATGTTCAAGCGATGCGCGAGGTTGTTATCCCGCAAGCGTGGCGAAACGCGCTTGCAGCCATCGGTAATGATCAAATTATCTTAGTCAAAGATACCTCGTTGCTTACCGTCATTGCAATTCCAGAACTGATTCAACAGTTCCGCGATGTCAATAGCGCAACATTTGACCCATGGACGCCACTGTTGCTGGTGGCGATTGCATACCTTTCAATCACTGTTCCAATGGGACGACTTGTTGGGTATCTTGAATCGCGCGCCGACTGGGGTGGTGACACAAATGAATGATGCACTCCTGCAGTTTGATGGGATTGACAAATATTTTGGAGAAACACACGTCCTGAAGGATATCACGCTCAATATCGATACCAGCGAGGTTTGCGTCGTTGTCGGTCCTTCTGGTTCAGGAAAATCAACACTACTCCGATGTGCCAACCGACTTGAAGAAATTCAAAATGGCGAGATACGTCTTGATGGACAATCAATCTCAGCACCGGATGCTGATGTCAACAGACTTCGCCAGCGGATCGGGATGGTTTTTCAGTCATTCAATCTATTCCCACATAAAACGGCACTTGAAAATGTCACTCTCGCGCCACGAAAGGTTAGAGGTCTTCCTGATAAGGAGGCAACACAGCGCGCTGAAAATTTACTTGATGAAGTTGGTCTGTTTGATCAGTCATCGTCATACCCCAATCAGTTATCTGGTGGGCAGAAACAGCGTGTTGCAATCGCCCGTGCGCTTGCGATGGATCCAAAGGTAATGCTTTTTGATGAGGTGACAAGTGCGCTTGACCCAGAACTCGTCGGAGAGGTGCTCGGTGTGATGCGAGATCTTGCAACTGATGGTATGACAATGATGGTTGTCACTCATGAGATGGGATTCGCTCGTGAGGTTGGCGACCGTGTTGTGTTGATGGCTGATGGTCGAATTGTCGAGAGTGCTTCTCCAACGTCATTCTTTGAGAACCCATCAACCGCGCGCGGACAACAGTTCCTTTCAAAGTTATTATAATCTACTCCCTGAAAAACTGACTCTCCGTGTCATCCATCTCATCGTTCAACTCAAACAGCTTATTACATGAATTCTGAAAGACCAGCCTGACCATCATCTTCAGTTTCAGTATCTGCATCTGCGCTTGTGTCCGTATCAGATGCTGACTCTGTGGTACTGGCGTCTCTCTCCTCAGTCCCGGCCGATTGCGCATAATCATCATCACCTGTTTCTGTGGCGGTCTCAACACCGTCAGGGGACTGCGTGTCCGTCTTCGTGTCTTGATTCACCGTTGATTGATTTTGGTCTTGTTCTTCTGTTTCAGTGAACGCACTCCCAGCATGAGCCTCAAGCGCCTCGCTTCGGCGTTTGGTCGCATCTTCAACAATGGAAGCTACCTTCTTTGTTGTTTCACCGCTCCCTGTAATATAGGATACACCAGCCTCATCAAGTTCATACCATGCCGCCATGTCAACGGTGAGTGATCGAGGTTTACACAGACGCGTTATCGCAGATAAAAACGGTATCACCGCTGTGCGGGCTGTTGCCATCGAAAACCCACCAGTCTCCGCAACCTCACGCACCACCTCATCGCGAGTCGAATCACGTGTTGAGCGATACGGGGCACCGCCATACCGTGTCCATCCGCCTCGCTGTGTTTCACGAGCGGCTGCGACTCCCGCAGCGAGATTATCAGTTGCATACCGCCACCAGCGGTAATTGTAATCGGTCGCGTACACGCGATTTGTCCAGATGTCCGCATTTGAGAGAAATTCATACGCTCGCGCAAGCTCGGCGTCATCATACACGAGCGGCACCTTGTCCTCAATCCATTTCAGGAGGTCCTCAGGTGTTTCATCGACGTCATATGAGTTCTGAAGTGCTTCCTCAGCCGGATCCTCTTTCAGAACGCTATCGAGGAACGAAAAGATACCCATCGCTTGATCGCGACCACCTGTTTTGACATCATCGACGGTGATGCGATCGCTGCCCTCAACAGTCGTCTGGAGATCTTTAATCGCCGCACGGAGGTCACCGCTGTTTGCCTCAGCAATCTGTGTGAGTGCTGCCTGCTCAAATTCGATATTCTCCTTCCGAAGAATATTTCTCAAAACAGGGACGATCGAACGCGCGGAGATATCACGAAACTCGATTTCCTGAGCAGCGTTGCGAAGTCCTCTCGACATATCATAATACTCATTCGCGATGAGGACAATCGGCTGACTTGCATCCTTCAGGAGGGTCGTGACAGCCTGTTTGCCTCCGCGGTCATACTGATAATGTATATTATCAGCCTCATCCATGATAATCAGCTGCCGGGTGCTTTCGGTTCTGCTTGCCGCACCGGCAAGTGTCGCGTTTTTTGCTGCTCGTCCAGCAAGCCGCTCAATAACGTCGCTCGTCCGTTGATCCGAAGCGTTGAGCTCGACAGTCTCCCAGTCCATATCGCTTGCAAGTGCATGTGCGGCTGAAGTTTTCCCAACTCCGGGCGCACCATGAAGCACGACTGGCTCACGATGATCATCCCACGATTCTGCCCATTCAATAAACTCATCTCGGGCAGTGTCGTTTCCCCGAACCGCAGATAACGTCGTTGGTCGGTATCGCTCGGTCCAATCAGTCATTGGAATAATGCAGTGAGGATATTCCAGCTGTTTCGTTGCTTACCGATAACAGGAACAGAACCAGAACCAGAGCCAAACGACCACAGTATGACATATCAGAAATCAATATCAAAACTTGCGATGGATGTCGCAAGAGTGAGTTAACATTTCGCATCCGGAGTAACCTCAGACAAGAATCTGTCGAGCGAGCCATATCTATTGATAAAACGAGTAGGATACACAAGATGGTATCGGACGGCAGAGAATCTTACCCCGGCTTGACCAACCCACCGGTTTCTTACTCCAGTAATCCAGATGTGCCCCTTTGCTCCCTGATCACTCGACGGCACTCCGTGCGACAGACTCTCAGGAGATATCCACAAACATGAGCGGGCAGAGAGTAATCGCGAGAGCAACTGAAGTGAGTTGACTGTCGAGAATACAATAACCAAGTCCACACTACCTGTGATTGTGACTGTGTAACTGTAACTGTGACTGCAACCCTAACACCAGTCTATCAGTGTCGCACGGAGGACAAAAATATGAGCAATATGCGCTACTCGGATCATCACAGCAATGATGATCGGGTATATTCGACAAATCGCGTCGGAGTAATCCGCAGGGAGACAGGATCAAGTAAAAATCAAAGAACTCTGAAGTAAAAAGAAAGGTCGTCACTCTCACAGCTCAATTGCCCCGACAACAGTTCATTCTGTGTGCACTGAAGAATGATTATCGTCGGATCGCTGCGTTCCTGCGGCACCTCGAACGATTAAATCGAGGAACATCGACATTGGGCTACTCGGGTCATATCGGTTATCAATAAGCTCATATGCCGTCTCAATATCACCGCGAAGTGCATACTGACGGACGCGACCAGCTGTCTGAAGAAATTCACCTCTCTCATCCGCCCGTCCGACACCTTGTGGCGTTGTTGTGTCTCCCGTATACACCGTTGAGCGCTTGATTTCCTTATATTCCTGAATAACCGGCTCATACTCGGGGTCAAGTTGACACAACAGATGCTCAATCGCAAAGCGATGAAACTCTGATATACTGGTAAATTCTTCATCACCTACATGTGACTCAACCGACTCAACGACCTCATCAGGGAAGCGGACAGTTTGTTTTGACACTATATGTGATGTTTTGAGATTGAGTATATATCTTTTGCGTCGAAAAACAGTATCGAGCTCTGTCAGTTTGTAACTTATCACTCGCTAGGACCGTGAGTTTCAGTTTCAGTGTCTGTTTCTTTCTTCGCAGCAAAGCGGAGCGTGCAAGTAGGCGTTCCAGGTGAAATGAGTATGTTCTCGAAGAGACGCAGTGAGCATATTGCCAATGACTGTCATTCACTCTTATTCGAACTGTGTTCGATTTGGTATCCCATCACGGTCAAGAACGACCTGTTGGGCTTCAATATCCTCAAGTGCTGCGACGAGTCCACCAATATCGACGACGCCATCCTCGGTTTCAAGCCGGATTGCTGCTATTTCTTCTGTTTCTTCGAATGTCGTGGTTACAACCCGGCCCTCAGCAACGACTGGCTCACTCGTTTCAATATCGCGCCCCGACACTGACGCGTAGAATGTTCCCTCAAGCTCACGAATATCCTTCACAGCGCGGCGAATCGATGCATATCGACGTGGGAATGGTCGCTGTTTACCATCATCCGCAAGCGTCTCAGCTGTTGACCAAAGTACCGTTCCAAAGAATCCTGAAACGAGGAATCCAAGCGCAGAGCGATTAAAAATAACACCATATCGATCGCGGTCGTCCCGAAGCGCGTCCTGTGTTGCATAAATCGAGTAGTTGCCATCTGCCACCGCAAGCACAGGTGTTGTAATTCCCCGACGTGCCCGAGTAACCGTCGCGACCTCGAGATAGTCGAATTCCGATGGATTAGGAGCACGTGAAAGGGGCGTCAAGAGAAGATCGATACTGACTCCCGCATCAATCGCGACTGCAAGATCGTCTTGAAACCGCCTGAGTAACTCTGGAGTAAGCGAGAGCACGAGTTCATACTCGGCGTTATGAATTATTTCCTCAATATATCGAAGAATCGTTGACCGCGATTTCACGAGTGACACAGCTTCGGTATCGCGTGCTGGGGCAGTGTATCGAGCCTCAAGCTCGGCGATTAACTCCTCAAGTGACGTTTGAACATTCTCAAACGCATCATCGGGATCAACAGCGACGATTTTCATTGGTCGTGACTCACGTAACTCGACAAGTCCGCGGTCAGAGAGGCTACGAACGGTATCATAAACCCGTGGCTGTGGGATTTCGGTCCGATCTGCAATCTCGGAGGCAGTTAATTGTGCATGCTCAAGCACTGCAAGATATGCATCAATCTCATATTCGCCAAGATTGAACCGCTCGCCTACTTGTTCCATCGTCACATGCAGGTCTTCTGGCATACCAATATATGTTATCTGAAATGACTTACTATTTACTATATTTCGAGTAGCATAGTATTCAGAATTGTGTATCTGACATCCGACACGCGGACACGACCACAGTCATAGTCATAGTCACAGTCAGATTTGATATTTTGCCCTCCTCCCGCGCCTGAGGACGCGGGAATCCCGCCACATCCTCAGCCGAGTCATCGTCGTCTTCGTGTTCTCTGAAACGACTCTTTCCGCTGAGGAGCGGTCTGCGATATATATCGCCTCATTGATGTCTGCTTGATACTTGCCCATCCAGCAATCGTTGTCCGGACATTTGAATGTCGCCTGCTTCGGGCGATACCAATCAGAAATTACTATATGATTATCAACACGACATCAATCACCACAGGATGAGAGGATATAATTAAGTATCTATCTTTACTGGAACAATCGGTGTTTATGAGTCTCTCTCAGACAGCAGTGCTGACACAGATTTTGTTGCCAATTCAAACGCAGACACCGACGCCTTCGATGAATACATCATCTATGAACGTCATTCCACAATGGCTTCAGTTTCCGGGGTGGCGATGGGCGGTTGCACTTGCAGTCATTATTATCGGGATTGTCCTCTCACGATATATCACCCGGTTAATCGGACGACCAGTCGCTCGTCGGTTTCAACGACAAAGCGTCGCGCAGACAGCACTTCGTCTTGTTCGTTCAAGCATTGTTCTCTTTACTGTTGCACTCGCAGCGAGTGTTGTTGGATTACAAGTTGGTGATATTGTTCTGTCGGTGACTGTCTTTTCTGCAGTTCTCGGTATTGTTCTTGCACCAATCGCTGGAAGTATTATCAATGGACTGTTTATTCTTGCGGATCAACCATATGAGATTGGTGATATGATTGAGCTTGACGATGGACGGCGCGGATTTGTCGATGATATTACGATCAGATATACCAAAATATTCACACTCGATAATACATTTCTCGTGGTTCCAAACTCGTCTATTCGTGAACAACTCGTGACAAACTTCTCAGCAGAAGATGAGCGCGTTCGACAGACGCTTGATATTGCTGTTACTTACGAGTCTGATCTTGAGCGGGCTCGTGAGTTGATTCAACGCGCTGCAGCGAGTGTTGATGATGTCATCGAAGGCGGTCCGGATATTCGTGTGGGGAACGCCCGATACCCAGCTCGCCCGACCGTGTTTCTTGATTCATTTGGAGATGACGGTATTGTGCTTCGACTTCGGTACTGGGTTATGCGACCGTACAAACTTCCAGCGGTTGAATCCGACGTTGCGGACGCTATTTGGTCACGATTTCAGGAGGATGCAGCAGAACTTGAATTTCCATATCCTCATCGGCATCTTGTTTTCGATCACACAAGCGGGTCTCTTGATGCAACCGTTCAAACCGGTCCAGCCAATGGTAAATCATCAACCACCTCACACATGAATGCAGAGGCTCGTGAGAATGGGAATGTAAACCAAAATACAAATACAAATACAAACACTAACACTAACACTCATAGCGACTCTGGATAATCGGCTCATGTCTTTCCGATAGATTCAGCGCATATGTCTCAACAAAGACGATTCCATCTGTCTATGCCAGAGGTAGTGATTTGCCACCTATATGAGGAGACAGTTGCGAGGATACTGAGTAAGCTGTCTGACGAACTCCCTCCTCGCAGGTTTGAGACGAACATCGCTTCTGAGTTGTCGATATATTGATATAAGATCCTCTCTGTCCTACGAGAAACGTGGCTGAGTTACCCATGAAACCTGACAACACTGGTGTCGCGGTGTGAGTGATGGCTCATTTCTCTCCGATGAATGTCTCGCGTGAGGTTCTTTGATGCACACTACATCCGTGCCTGTCCTGTTCCGTCTCTATGAATGACGCTGGAATGGCGCATAACTATTCATATCGACTTTATTAGGACTGCATCCGATCCCGACTCCACAACTAAATCCCCACTACCTGCTTTGCTTCGTTATCGAAACAGACACTATTTCTTGAAGAGCGTCAATTCGGTTGAACTCTGAGTCCGTACTATATTGTATTCAGTCAATCAACAACGATAGCTTATCCAATGTTATTATGTTGCACAGTGATCACAGTACACTCAAGTTTCTCTTTCAGATATGATTCAATATCGGGATCATCAATCACCCGTCGAAGCATCTGTCGCCATCGACTGACTTGTTTTGAGCCGATAACAACGATATCAGCGTCATCTGCTGCGACCTCTTCGAGGATGGTCTCCTCAACGAGAAACCCGCGACGAACAACATACCGTGCCCGCTCGATTGAACCAAAAGCAGCCTCAGCAGCACGCTTCAATTCCGCTCGGGTGACATCATCACCTTGCTGATACAGATCAACATGAAGAACAGTCAATTCTGCAGTTCGCTCTCCTGCAATTGTGATAGCCTCAGCAAGTGTTGCCCGCGAGTGCTCTGTCAGCGGATATCGAACCGGCACAACCACACGCGTCATCATTGATACAGACTCCCTCACGCATCCTGAACGTTTCCACTTGCAACAATCATCATACTGTCACAAAATAGCGTTCATAATTTATGTCATCTCATTCCATGACAGAGACATGAAAATAGTGCAGGTCGTGTACGAACAAGTCGTACGAGGTTCAGCAAGATCACGCTGACCGAAACGCGAGTGTGAGTTGGCGTGGCGGTTGTGGGCGAATCACGCTGGCGTAGACGGTGGATCGGTTGATTACCGGACTCCGATATCCTAACTGTTTGTTTGGACGGTGAGCCTGTTTGGATCGAGGCGTTTTATCGATTACCAGTCTTCATCAAAACTCAAGACGGATACTTCTGGGCTTTGATGTTGATGTGACCCTGAGGCGGTTGACCGGGGAAATCGCTTTGCGTGGAGTAGTTACGACATAGGCTGAGGGAATGAAAAAAGCCAGATGTCACCCGACCCATGGTCAACTCTGTCTATACCAGCATTATTCGGTTTCATCAATCAACACCTGCTCAGATTGCTTTGTCTAGACAATACTGCATTCACCTATTATTATCACACAAATCTTCTGATGCAAACTCATTATCGAGTGACTCAATTCGTTGGACACGTCCCTCAATCGCTGCGTCAATCCCCTGCTCGCGAGCGTACTCGATTAGGATCTCGAACTGAATGCCACCTTCTCCCACACGGTGCCGATTAGTGAGTGTTGGGAACTCATGATCGCTATGGAGAACATATGCTGATGTTGCAAGCGTATACGACTGCTCGGGAGCAATCGGCTGATTATTGACACAGACTGTCTGTATTGTTTCAGCATCATCGTCCCACACGATTGTTACCCCTGAAAGGTGGCTATGCCACCACCCTGGCTCACCAAAATCAACAACTGATGCAGCCGACTCACGCAACACTGCATGTAATGTCTCCCCGGTTAGTTCCGCACAGACGATATGCTCATTGAATGGAACGACGCTCATAAGATCAGCAACTGTGATATCTCCAGCTAGTGGTGGACCATTCCTGATCCCCCCGCTATTCTGCAGTCCAATATCAGTGTCAAGTGCCCACCGATATGCGTCAGCGACGAAATTTCCAATCCGTGATTCACCCGCGAAGACTTCACTGTGCGTTCGCTCAAGTGGCTGTGAGGTGTGTGCAACGACTTCATCGAGTCCAGCAGCCTCAACCCGACCCTGAAGCGCTGAAACGACATCATCCGCCAATGGGGCGTTAGCTGTCTCATGTCGCGTTGCAGTAATGTCTCCGTTGTTGAGTGTCACCTCGATAATTGCTTCGCCGCTCGCACCCGGTCGCACACAAAGCGTCCCATCAATCCACTCATGTCTTTGTGTGTGAAGATGTCCGCCAAGAATAACGTCAATATCACCCTGTTGTGCGAGTTCATCATCCCCGCTTCCGAGATGTGAGAGCGCAACAATATAGTCGACATCACTTGCTCGAAGGGTCTCAATTGCTTTTTCGGCTGCATTATATGGATCAGTGAAATAAAGCTCATCAGCCATTGGATTCAACGACGGCGTTGCTGGATCTGTCACGCCGATAAATCCAACCGTTTCTTTATTTATCGATTCAATTGCTGTTGGAACAACATCATCTCCAGCAAATCGCTTCCCAGCAGTTCCGTCATCATCTTGATGATAGATATTTGTTGATACCCATGTCTGTGGACTGGCTGCGACAATCGACCGTGTCGCTTCAGTTCCAAAATCGAAATCGTGGTTTCCGAACGTCTCAACATCCGCGTTGACTGCTTCAAATAGCTCCAATGCCTGCTGTCCGCGGTCGATTAATGCAAGGACACCTGGTGCAGTGTTGTCTCCGGTCCCACAGATGATTGTATTAGCGTCACTTCGAGTCCTGATCGCTCCAGCAAGGTGTCCTGCTCGCTGTGGATTGTCGAATACATTCTCAACATCCGAGTACTGAAGCAATCGCAGCATCTCATGGTGATGAGATGCCAGCGCGAAAATATTCGTCGGTACGCACCAACACTGAAATCATTTGCGAGTCTTCGTCATCAGACAACAAAATCGACATGTGAACTTATCAAAGGAGTGACCACAGACAGTTTATGACCAGTGATCCGCTAAGATGGCGTTATCAGTTGTTAATAATACGATTTCTTTATTCAGCCGCGGCGCTGTATTTTCTCGCTCGGTTCATCCTGATTCTGATTTTGCTGCTGCATTGGTGGTCACTCAGTTGTTCCCTCTCTGAGTTATGAGACTGTTCGCCGAGGGGCTTCAGCCGCTGTTCACCGAAACCGAAGCCGTCTCGGGAGTGTGAGCCGACCCGTGTGAGACCGTTCTTGACGGTCTTCACGAGCGGTCGCCGAGGTACTTTAGGACCTGTCCGTGATCGACCGTCTCCAGCCGGAACACCTCACGCTTCTCGAGGATCTTCTCCTCGCGGAACCGGAGATCATCTCGGTCTTCCGCCCACTGCGGGATTGTGCGGTCGGTCGCCTCTGGATAGTCCGAGGCCAGGACGAACGGCGTCACCAACTTGATGAGGGACATCTCCACGTCTTCGAGCCACGAGTAGTCCAGTTCGAGTTCATTGAGCCTCACCATCTGCGTGTCCTTCAGCCGGACCTCGCTGTAGCCGTAGTTCCGTTTGCCACCGAACTGGAGACCCTCCAGCATCCTCGCCAAGCGGGAGCACTGCCGGGTCGTCAGCGTGGACGTACCATTTCGTCGTCTGCTGTTACCTCCGCCAGTCCTCCCGGCGACCCGTGATCGTCTCGTGAGCGAGCGCCGGGTGCTCATCGCCGCCGCGAACGGGAACGGGAACGGGAACGGCTTCGTCAATGACGCCGCAAAGAATCTCAACTACAAGCCGTTCTACGACGATACGACATTCCAACCGGACAGAATCTCACGTAGCATCTTCGGAAGTCCTCATAGGAGTCCGTCTTACGGATGTTCCGTGAGACTAACGAGGAACTCTTCAAAATCGCCGCCCCGACACAAGTACTTTTTCGACAGGGGCTGCTGAGCCGAATCGCCGTGTTTGCAACTACTGTTATAATGTGATTCGAAGTGAGCAATCTCAATCAGGGATCAAAATAATCAACGACTCATCACCGATCACTCGTCAAACTCGACACCGGTGATATTGAACTGTGCCCCTCCGTCAGCGCTTTCTGTGATCTGTATATTCCAGTCGTGAACAGTGACAATCTGTTGAACGATACTTAGTCCAAATCCAGTTCCATCTTCCTCAGTCGTATACCCCGTTTCAAAAACACGATCGCGTATGTCTGGGGAGATACCAGACCCGTCATCGGCGATATAGAATCCATCTGTGGTCGTCTCAACAATCACATCAACATTCGATCCATCGTGTTTGATCGCATTCCGTAGAAGATTCTCGAAAAGTTGCTGTAGATGAGACTCATTAGCTATGATTTGTGGATCTGCTTCAGGGGTGCATAGGACCGCTTGCTTGGTCTCGACGTTTTTCCACGCTTGCTGTGTCACTTTTTGTAATGAGATCGCTGACATCTCATTGAGGTCAGTATTCTGCGTGAGTCGAAGAAGTTCAGTAATCAACACACTCATTCGTTCAAGTGCATCATCAACGAGTTGTAACTCATCACGGTCGATGTCATCCTGCAATAGATCAATGTATCCCTGAGCAACGCTCAATGGGCTGCGTAAATCATGACAGACAACGCTCGCGAAGTTTTCAGGCGACTGATTTTGATCTGTCAGTTGTTGTTCTTCAGCCTCCCACTCTGAGATGTTGCTGATTGTCTTCAGGTGATACTGAGTATTATCAATTGAGTGCTGAGTCGTCGTTGTCGCGACAGTCACCTGCTGGTTATTGTATCTGTGCACTGCCTCAACTTCCCGCGTTTCAACACTGTCGAATGACGTCCAGTACTGATCAAAGCTATCTATATCGATTCTGGAAACAACTTCCCACAGTGATTTCGTTTTCAGTTCTGATGGGGTGACATCAAATAACTCGGCGTATGACTGATTAACATAGATATATTGCCCACTTTGATCATAAATAGCAATGCCCACGTCAAGTAATTCGGCCATTTCACCGAATGGTTCCGTTTCAATATCACTTTGATTAGGATGGCTCATAGATGCGTGTGCTTCAGGTCGTTCCTGCCCCTATTCTCCTCGCCATCAGACGTTCACCGAATTCGCTTGATCTCGTCTCATATACTCTCAGTTGCATTCTCAGACCCGGTGGATGTGTTGGCTTCTTTCACGTGTGCAGATGAGATCAAATAAGATGAAATGTGAACAACAACTATAATTTATTCCTAACACCTCATATATTTCAAATAACAATTCATAAATCTTTCTGAAGTAATAGTACTCTACATTATTGTATAATACATTGTATAGAGTGAACTAAATTCAGAAAGTTTATATACCAAATATAAAGAGTCATATCACTAAAGAATGGTATACTACTCATCAGCTATACCAATGAAAATGACGTCTCAGATGTTGTTCATCTAATTTCGACTGAGACTCGGTTATCCAATAAACAGGCAACAGCACTTCTCATGCGCGATGTTTTAGATAAAAAAGACAGGGAGATCGCTGAAACTCTCGAAGTCGCCCCCGCGAGTACATCAAGCTATATCTCTGTGTGTAAATCAAAGTTCGATTCAGTTGATGAGAATATTGCTGAACTGGAACAGCAGATTCGACAGTGGGAAAAAACCGAACAGCTTGAGGATATTCTCAATCGACTCGAAATTAATTCACAAGATGTTGTAATGCAAAAACTCTCCGAGATTATTCGGGAAGAACTCGTCAATGATGAGGGTATAACATATTTAATTGCATATACCGATGATCAGGGAAATAAACAAATACAGACTGTTGATATGCATCCTCGGGACCTCGCCGATAAGGATATTCTCAAATACAAGCGAATTAGCTCGGTTGAAGATGTGTTTGAATAGTCTGGTATCAGTCGGTGGCACTCTGAGCAGCGTTTTTCTCTGCATCCACACTTAGACTCAGACTCAGTCTCAGTTCATCTGGAACGTCTGTGTGTGTTCCGCTTTGGATACAGAGATCAAATTACCAATAACTGCTATTATTACTGCATGCGGTCAGCAGAGGAACTGGAGTCGTATTGGAGAGTGAATTACTGTTTTATCTCGTGAACTGCTGTGGGATCAAGCTCCGAGGCACTCTGCCCGTTTTTTCTAGATAACCGATAGCTGTGGCTAATCAGGGATCTTATTAGGCCGACCGCGACTTTTGGGCCGCACGAGTGACAACTCGCTAACGCGCGTTCGGTAATATGACATCATATTCGTTTATATCCCGCTGCCCATTTTCATCGGAATTCAGACCAATGATTGCCCACTCATACTCTGGATCCATCGCCGTAAGTCGTTTTTTGATGAATGGAGTCTCACTCTTGGGAGCGACAAAGCATCGTAATTGACACTGACTTGATACTGTGCCGCCATCTGTTCGTGCGCGTTTGTCACTCAGTGTTGCGTCGGAACGAAGCGCTGTTACGTGGACACTTCGCCATTTCCGTTCAGCGATGAACTCCGATCCGTCGCCCGACACACTGTACCCAAGACGTGTGAATATTGTCTGGGCCTCCTCTGATAGAGGCGTGCTAACAGTGGGCATACACTGAGTTATACACCACCGTGGAATATAAAATTTGTCACACATTATAACGGTAATGATGTATACTTTCCGTGGCTTCTCTTCCTCATATAATAGAACGCACACAGATGATGACACCAGCATCGTTGATCATTGTTCCGTCGATATACGGCACACTAAATGTCATATTCTGGTTACGTTGACCCAAGCGTGGTGTCAATTTTGTCTGCCCTATCAGTCGGTAGCAATCTGAGCGATGTTTCTTTCCGAAGCCACACTCAGTCTATCTGGAACCTCCGTGTGCGCGCTCCGATTCAAATAAAGAAATCACAGTCACAACAACTGCTATGATCATGCGATAGCAATTACGCATGAGGACCGATAGAGAGTACTCGACAGGTCAACAAAGCAAGTGCTTCGGGATTTTATCAGTTCTCAATGGATTCCACCAGTCGAGTAGCCACCCGGGCAATCGAGACGTCCAAAGAATCAGTTATGACGATATTTTATTTGATTTCGATTGGGTGATAGATGTACTCCTCAATACGTATCAGGTTCGGAATGATTCACCGCATCCACACTCACTGACGACATTCGGGTTGTCAACATGAAAGCCAGCGCCCTGGAGTCCACCCTCATATTGCAGTCTCGACCCGCCGATATAATTCTGGCTTGCAGGGTCAACGAATACACGTAATCCATGTTGTTCGACAATCGCATCATCGGGCTCTGGTTCATGATCGAATCGCATCCCATAGGATAATCCTGCACAACCGCCTTGTTGAACGAACAGTCGTAAGCCCGCCTTGTCAGTATCAAGACCTTCTGACTCAATCAATTGGATAGCTTCAGACGCCGCTTCTTGAGTAATCGTTACAGTTGTTTCACCACCCGCATCATCTGTCTCAGCACTCATAATCTTAGATATCATATCTACCGAGTTAATGGTGACGCTATGATTAGTCTCATCCCGCGGGTCGTCTGTGGTTTTGACACCGCCGATGCTCGATGGACATCGTATACGGATGTCCCCTTCTCTCAGCTACAACGGTCACAGACCGCGTCACCCACAGGGTCGCACTCTCTAACGAAGGCAGCTCTCAAGCCTACCGGATCCTCACCGAAGTTACAATGACACGTCCTGAGGATTCCACGGAACCCGATTTCTACGACTGTCAGCGGGCAATTTGGCGCCTTGATATCAAAAATCACGTGTTCAGCCCTCAATGACCGCATCACGACAGTCATCACCGATGCTTACCGCCACGTCGTCTTGTATGAGACAAACGTCTCGAACTTGTGGAACGGAAATTTGTGTAATCGCCGGTTCATATACATCCTGTACTGCATTTCCTCGCGGATACCGCTCGTATTCTTGAACACGGCAGCCGGGTTTGAGAACTGTCTGGTGAACTCAACGATAGCACGGGAGAGTCGATGCAACACCCACTCGGCAAATCCCTCTTCGTTATCACCGAGCTGATCATGGATGCTCGTCTTCCTGCGTTCCTGACAGCATTTCCTGATTGTGTGGGAGCGGTAGTGGTGGGGTTCCTGCTTGATCTACCCATATTCAACGACGAGCACGCCCTCCGTCCGCAGTGTCTCACGGTCAAGGGTGGTGAGTACGGTCACGGTCCTGGTCCTGCGAGGGCAAGGACTGCCGATCATGTCATTGTAGAGCGTTATGAGAGTGACTTCACACGGCGCATCTCCGACAGTGGCATCCAGGTTCGAGTCGAGGACGTGTCCCTGTCAAGTCGGTGTCTCCAACCCGAGTAGCAGTTAAGAGTCGTTGGCAATATGACTACTGTGTCTATCCGAAACCACACTCACCTCAACTGAAACGTCCGGTGACGCGTTCCGCTGCAGTTTCGGATACAGAAGTCAAATTACCAAGAACTGTTACTTATGACCCCTGTGATAGTCGTCGCGGTGGCGACTGCCGGGTTGACATGGCAGGATCTAGGCGTTTTCGTCGCTGCAGTCGCGCTTATCGCTTTGGAAATGACACCCCACGAGGATTGGTCCCCGCATCGACGGGGTGATACAATGTCAGTGACGAGATTTCTCAACTTCTCTCGTATGACAGTGGCTGATCTTATCGAGGACCATCTCCTCCTGTGGATTTTCCTCTCAGTGGGGCTGGGCATTGCTGTCCCACAGATCGAAATCGTGACCCGTGCATCGACGGTCATCCTCGCGGTGATGATCGGGAGTATTTCGCTGACGCTCTCGGTCGAGCAGTTCCGCGAGATCGACCTCCGGACGCTTGGGCTCGTCCTTGTGGGTCACATCGCAATGCCGTTTCTCGCGTTCGGGATCACACGAGGTTTGGGCTTATCGCCGGAACTGACCGTTGGGTTCGTCGTGTTAGGTGCCGTGACCCCCGAACTCGTAACCCCGGTGATGACCGAACTCGCGGATGGAGATACCGCCCTCTCGACGACGGCGTTGGTTGTGATCGGCGTCGGGAGTGTTGGATTCGTCCCAGCGGTCGTCGCCCTGGTTATCGGTGGTATCGATGTCCCCACGCTCCCGATTGTTGAGCAGCTGCTTGCCGCTGTCGTCGCTCCAATGATCGTCGCCGTCGGCGCACGTGCGGTTCAGCCCGCCCGTGTCGGCACCTACGACGGCTACTACCCGGCGGTTTCTGCAACGATGGTCGTGCTGATCATCGGCGGTGTCACGGCTGCGAACGTTACAGTCATCCGGTCGAACCTGTCGTTGTTGGTCGGCGTTGGGGTCGGCGCCGTCGTGTTGAATGTGCTTGGATACAGCCTGGGGTTTCTCCTCAGTCGTTGTGGGTCTCGCTCGACACGGATTGCATCGGTCCTCTCGATTGGCATGCGGGATTTCGCTGTCGCCGCTGCCCTCGTCATTGCGGCTGGGCTCCCGACGATTGCGTCGCTACCGGCTGTCGCGTTCGGCGTGGTCGAGATGGCGACAAGTGCTGGTCTCGCCCGGTGGTTCAGCCGACCTGACTAACTGACTAACTGACTCAGGGAACGGCGCTCTGTGACCGCGGATAAATCCACAGGGAACAGTCATCTATAGACTACCTCCCCAGACGTGGAAACCTACCGGAGGACCAATTTTGATGAGCGACTCAAGGAACTCGTCGAGCCGCCCGACATCGCCGATGTAACGCTGTGAGACGGACTTTTTGAAGATAGTCGCCGCTCAGATCGTGCTCAAAAACCAGGTCTTGACTGCTGATTGTGTGGTCACAGCCAGCTGCGAACGTGGTCTGAAGAGCCTGCTGGTAAACGTCCCGCGTCTCACGAAGCTTCTGATGCTTGCGGACATTCGGCTCAACAAATCTCAGTCCGAGCGTTTTCGTGAGTTCGCTCACGCTTTGACCTCCTTGTGACATCGCCGGATTCATCTGGCGGGCTGCCAGAACGCATGAGTGCTGACAACGGTCGATGTAGCTTCAGACGGTTTCACTAGAGACGTGCCCGGGTGTGCCAGCGTAGTAGCCGCGCGCCCTCCTTGCCGTCGTGGTCGTGGGCGGGGGCGGTGTGGCGGTGGTTGTACTTCCGTGAGCAACTGTCGTTGAACCAGCTAGCAGTGGCAGTACCAGACTGTGCTTGGGCAGGCTACCGAAAACAGGTGAACGTGGTCGGACTGAACAGTCGGATTTTGAATATCCCTTTTCATCGGTAGTTTCGTGGCGGATATATTCCACACGGTCGGCAGCCTCTCGGGTCAGTACCGTGTCCGTGTTGCGGTACTTCGGCAGCCACATGGGGTGGTAGTCGAGGAATAACTCATTTTGCCACCTAAATTGCGGAAATCTTGCGGGAACGGTGGCAAATCCGGCAGTGTAATCGAACGGTGAAGAATCATACTATGCTGTCCGCTCAGCCCCCCGCCTCTGCTTCTGCCTGTTCACTTCTCAATCCAAACAGTGTCTCCGAACGTTCGTATCTTTATCAGCAGTGTGTTCTCATGTCGATTCCGATTCGGTGTTGTTTTTCGTTTCTCCAGTTCGGACTCGAATACTCTCAGCATGCGCCTCAAGTCCTTCTGCTGTTGCGAGCGTTTGGATTGTTTTATCCAGCCGATTCAATCCTGTTTCATCAATACGCTGAACCGTCGTTGACCGCAGGAATGTGTCGACAGACAGCCCACCGTGTTGACGCGCGCCACCAGACGTCGGAAGAACATGGTTTGTTCCTGAGGCGTAGTCGCCGGCTGCTACTGGTGTGTGCGAGCCTAAGAACACACTCCCAGCATTTTTGATTCGATCAAGAATTGCTTCATCATCTGCAGTCTGAATTGAGAGGTGTTCTGCGGCATACTCTTCGGCAAACACAATTGCCTCTGACATCGATCGGGTGACGATGACACCTGATGCGGCCTGTGCAAGTGCTTCTGTAATGACGTCTGAGCGCTCTCGGGCACTCACTTGGGTTTCGATTGCTTTGACAATCGCCTCACCAGTCTCTCGATTATCGGTGACAGCGACGACTGACGCGTTTGGGTCGTGTTCAGCCTGTGCGAGTAAATCCGCAGCAACGTACTGAGGCGTTGCAGTCTCATCGGCTATCACGAGAACCTCAGAGGGACCAGCAAGAAAATCAATATCGACGTCACCTCGAACCTCTGCTTTCGCCGCTGTTACCCATCGGTTGCCCGGTCCGACAATCTTCTGTACGGCATCAATTGACTCAGTTCCATAGGCAAGTGCTCCAACAGCCTGAGCACCACCAACAGCGTAAATCCGGTCTGCACCCGCAATATGAGCAGCCGCACGCGTTACTGGATGGACCGGATTCCCTGGTGGCGTTGCAAGCGCGACGTGCTCGACACCAGCGACGACGGCTGGAATGACACCCATTAACACACTCGATGGATATGCTGCGGTCCCACCGGGAGCGTATACGCCAACTCGGTCAAGCGGACGGAACCGACGACCTAATTCGCGGTGATCTTCATCATATGTGCACCGCCAGTCATCTGGGATCTGCTCTTGGTGAAATGTGCGTATGTTCGCTGCTGCTGTCTCGAGTGATGTGCGAACTGCATCATCAATCTCATCATACGCTCGTTCTGCAGTATCGGTCACATCGATTGTCCCAACCTCGACGTTGTCGTGTTCACGGGCGAGTTCACGAAGTGCTACGTCACCCTCATTCCGAACACGATTCAGGATATCACGAGCGTCTGAGCGTGCATCAGCCACCCCGGCGTCTCGATCAAAAAACGCTGCCCGCTCATCCGGCGTTAGCTCTGATAGGTCGCGGGCGGTGAGTGTCATCGTCATCGTCATATTCTCGATTTGATGTCTGTCGGCAAGGATATTCCGGATACAGATGCAGACGTGGATCGAGATTTATATGTAAAATTAAATTAAATTAAATGCAATTAATCCTTCTTCGCAGCCACCTATCTCTCTGTGAGATTATCTCATCAGACAGTGTCAGCGAGGCTGAGACGCAACCAATTTAGCCTCGCCTTGGATATATCGTGAGCGATGGAGGATCGTACTCGGACGTATCTGAAAGGCCGTTTCGGCGATTACTATGCTCGCGCTCAGATGGATGCGCCGCCGGCAGCTAATCGCCGTGAGTGGGGACATATTCCGTGGAGTGCCGGAGGCACGACAATGATCCGTCATCAGTCGCTGCTTGAGTTAGGCGATCTTGATGATTTCCTCCATCGGACTGCACCAAAGCACGTGTATTTCTCTGCGGCACGATTTACTGATCCGGGTGCAACACCAATGGATCAAAAGGGCTGGCAGTCGGCTGATCTTATATTTGATCTTGATGCTGATCACCTTCCAGGGATCAACCCTGAGACCACCTCATATGCAGACATGCTCACAGCATGCAAGGCGGATCTTCAAACGCTACTTGCGTTTATTGACGATGATTTTAGTTTCGATGAAACACAGGTCGTTTTCTCTGGCGGGCGGGGATATCACGTGCACGTTCGTGATGAAGGGATTCGTTCTCTTGATAGCGCTGCTCGTCGAGAGATTGTTGATTATATTCGCGCAATCGATCTAAACATTGAGACACTTATCGATACACGATCAAATCGCGGAACGACACAGCGGATTCTGAGACATCGTGGTGGGTGGGGACGCCGGATTCACAAGCGGCTACTCGAACTCATCGAGACTCTCCAATCAGTCGATGATACAACGGCAGTTGAACGATTACAATCATTTGAGGGGATTGGGTCAGGACGAGCAGAGACAATTCTTACCCAAATCAAAACCAATCCAGAGGCAATCCAGGCAGGGAATCTCGAAGCTGGCGGCACGGGGATTCGTATTCTTGTCGATGCACTTGCCCAAACGGCGTTTGAACAAGAGACCGCACCGATTGATGAGCCAGTCACGACCGACACGAACCGCTTGATTCGACTCCCTGGAAGCCTTCACGGTGGCTCGGGACTGCTGGTTACCCCACTTGACCGCGAGGAAATCCCCTCATTTCATCCACTTGAGCACGCTATCCCAGAGCGATTTCGGGGTCGAGACATACAGATACGAGTCACCGACCCTGGAGTGACGACGTTTAATGGTGAGACATTCAATCTTGCTGAGGGGAAAAACACCGTTGAAGAGTGTCTTGGAATCTTTCTGATGACTCGCGGTCGGGCTGAGAAGGTGAGCGCATAATCTGTGCGGATTTACCTACACTCACTCAACCGAGAGCGCACACGGTCCACAGTCTGATCATCAGGCATAAAGAGGAGTTGGTTCTGATTATTGTTATCGCGACTACCGATACAGAATATAAGGAGAATGCCCAGAGGGTTTGATGTGACTTTGAGGCGATTCACTCTGCAGTCGGGTGCCTATCAGCTGAGATTTATGCGATATCAGATACCCAAATCCACAGTTACATCAATGCACAAAAAGAATATATCACTAACAGAGTTGCCTGTTTCGACCGTGAAATAAACTATTTAGGGTAATGATTATTACCCTTGATTGGAAATTACCGCGACCTATCTGCGGAAACGAGAGATGAATGTGCGTTATGAGCGACAATATTTGAATCACAACAGATGGATTTGAGCGAGTTGCAGGATGTCCAACGGACAGAGCGACAGATGGATAGCCTGCAGCATCTATCTGATACATTCTATGAGGATGTTGCTGAATATATCGCTGAACGGAAAGCTGAACGACGACGTCTTGCATCAAAAACAGATGATCCATTTGGTGACCCTGCCGTCGGACGGCTGACTGATGAAATCAAGACTGCCGAGGAGGTTGTACAAGCTATTTATGAACGCCGGATTGGGAAGGTAGTCAAACTCGCCTCTTTCGACGCGGCTGATATGAAAACCGATACTGCAGGTCTGACGAGTGAAGAGCGCGAACTATTTGATGATCTCGTTGCTCGGATTATTACGAACCGTGAACACGTCCTCAGCGTGCTTGGTGGCGAGGGGGAAGAAGATTCAGACTCAGACTCAACAGGCGCAGAAACGTCTTCGCCGGCGGATGAAAATCCACCTCAGCACGACACAGAGGAATCAATACCTGCTGAATCATCGGATAATATACACAATACTCCAGCCCCAAATGAGTCTCAACTCCAAGATACTGATTCACAACCGGGCACTCGCGATACTCATGCTGACGCTGATGATGGTGTTGATGCTAGTGACGATGAGACAAATGTGGATACACACTCTGAGATTAACGCTGATAGCGAAAGTAACACCAGTACTGACCCATCATCAACACCAGGTTCGCATCCGACAACTGGGATGAATGCTGGCAGTGAGACCGAGACCGAGACCGAAGACCGAAGCCCACACCCACACCCACACACACTACACTGACACTGACATTGACACTGAGAGACAACACGCAAACTCATCTGATGAGTCAGTCCCCCCAAACCCGGATGATGTGCTTGCGGCTGCAATGGGTGATGGTGGCGACATCGTCGATGCTATCGATCCATCAGCTGTGAATACAGACATCGATAATGTGGATGATAATCAGACCGATTCGGTGACTAACGGTGAGACGACGGCACAGCCAGATTCGAAAAACCTGAACAGAAATGATTCAGACGTCACGCCGCCAGGTGAGGATGAAGATCGAACGCAAGATTCTGCTGTTGATCCATTACCCCAGACAGCTCAGGAAGATGCAGATCTTCATTCTAACTCTACGGTTGAGCCTGAGTCTGACTCTCAGTCTCGCCCCAATGATGCTTCCATCACGCCTTCTGCACAAACCACGGACATCACCCACACCTCAGATGACAGTCTCAATACGCAGAGAAATACAGATACAAACAAGAGTCATAAATCCCCACGAGAAGGTTCGGAAACAGTCACCGAGACCAACGTAGAATCAGACCCAGAACCGGACTCAAAATCAACGATAACACCAGACACTCCTTCCGACGACCCAGACCGCGTTATTCTTCGTATCACCGCCGACGTTGGTCGCATCCTTGGCGTTGATCAGCGTGAGTATGACCTTGCAGCAGAAGATATTGTTATGCTTCCAGAGACGAATGCCGAACCGCTTTTGTCTCGGGATGCTGCAACACGGCTTGATCGATGAAGTGAAATCGTGTCGTTGAAACACTGCAATACCAGTCGGTAGTAATCGAACCACTGTTTCTCTCCGAGACCACACACAGACTCAGTTCCATCTGGAACGCCCGTATGTGCGTTCCGCCTCACATTCGGCTCACGATACTCACAGTTTCAACAACTGATAACAGCATTGTGCATACGTGCGATTGGCTCACCTGCTCCGGACTTTCCCCCTCAATCAAACGATGGAATGACAGGCTCATTATTATCCTCTCGTGAGTAATGCGATATCGGCTATTTCTCTCCGCGCTGATACACCAAGATTCACCACTGAGACGTGTGAATTCTGCGATACGGTCGATGTATTCACCGAAACTGAAATTGCGGTGATTGGTATTAGTGATGACCCAATCTCTGATCTCAATGCTCTCGCAACTGAATATAATCTCTCGTTTCCATTGCTCTCGGGCGATGGGACTGTTGGCAGTGTGTATGACTCATATGTAACGAACAATATGTTTCTGACAGCTTCGATGGCGTATTTCGAGATACATACATTGTCGACCCGATGGGAATGATTGCATTTACGCATGAGGGTGTTTCACCTACGACCCACTCGAATCGATTATCTCCGATTTTGATGCTACTGGTGTTATTTACTGACCCGATGTTACCAGAATCCTGCCTGATGATCAATCATACACTGATGATGACATCGGAGAGTCATATCAAAAAAGCGTATTCACGCAACTGCGAGGCGAGCAGTCTCGACACTCAGAGAAGGACTTAGTGATTCCCAATCGATTGCCGAAAGCAAAGAGCATCAGACGAAAGAATAATTTCGATGCTGCTGAGTACAGAACCTGTATTCCCAGAGATTATCGGGATTTATTATTGGAAGGTCCGACCAACGCCAGCCTCTGGTTGTCGCTCGACACTACTCGTCTCGAAGCGTTGCTCAATCTGCTCGTACTGTTCGCGTGTTTCCTGCGTGACACTTGGACCAACCTCATCGAGGGCATCTTCGAAGTGTCCCATAGTCACTCGAATATTGCCGACTGATTCTTTCACCTCTTCAGGTGAGACACTATTGATGAATTCCCGACTTGCAGCCATCGACGCTTCACGGCATACCGCTTCAATATCGGCACCAACGTATCCCTCAGTGCGCGAGGCAAGTCGTGAAAGACTCACACTGTCTGCCAGTGGTTTCTCTTCGGTGTGCACCTCAAAGATTGCTTCTCGCGCAGTCTCGGTTGGAACAGGGACATGCACATGACGGTCTAACCGTCCTGGACGTAGCAACGCAGCGTCGATGAGATCAGGTCGATTTGTCGTTGCGATTACAACCACATCTTCGAGGGACTCAAGCCCGTCAAGTTCGGTCAGTAGCTGTGAGACAACCCGTTCTGAAACGCCTGAATCGCCTGTTGTTCCTCCTCGCTCGGTAGCGATCGAATCAATCTCATCAAAGAACACCACTGTTGGGGCGTTCTCTCGTGCCTTCTTGAAGATGTCACGAACACCTTTCTCTGATTCACCGACGTATTTGTCCAATAACTCTGGACCCTTCACCGAGATGAAATTCGATTCAGACTCGTTTGCAACAGCCTTTGCAAGCATTGTCTTGCCTGTTCCGGGCGGACCATACATCAATACGCCCTTGGCTGATTGTATATCCATCTCCTCGAAGACATCTGGATAATCAAGCGGCCACTGGATTGTCTCGCGCAATCGCTCTTTTGTGTCCGTCAGACCACCAACATCGCCCCACGTCACATCAGGGACTTCAACGAATACCTCGCGGAGGGCAGATGGCTCAATGCCTCGGATTGCCTCTTTGAAGTCCGTTTCAGTCACTGACAGCGATTCGAGGACATCTGCATCGACCTCGTCAGCCTCAAGATCAAGCTCTGGGCGAATTCGACGAAGTGCGTTCATTGCCGCTTCTTTGGCGAGACTTTCGATATCTGCGCCAACGAATCCATGCGTGTTATCCGCATACGCATCAAGATCAACACTTTCGGAGAGTGGCATATTCCGCGTGTGCACTTGAAGAATCTCTTTGCGCCCCTCACGATCTGGAACACCAACCTCGATTTCGCGGTCAAATCGACCGCCACGGCGCAGTGCTGGATCAAGTGCGTCAACACGATTCGTTGCACCAATAACAACAACCTCACCGCGCTCATCGAGTCCGTCCATGAGCGAGAGTAACTGTGCAACGACGCGTCGTTCGACGTCACCACCGGCTTCTCCCCGTTTTGGCGCGATTGAGTCTATCTCATCAACAAAGACAATTGATGGCGCTTCCTCTTCGGCTTCTTCAAAGATTTCACGGAGTTGTTCCTCAGATTCGCCGTAATATTTCGACATGATCTCTGGACCAGAGATCGTATGGAAGCTTGCATCAATCTCATTGGCGACAGCCTTCGCGATGAGTGTCTTTCCGGTTCCTGGTGGACCGTGGAGTAACACTCCCTTCGGTGGTTCAATTCCGAGCCGCTGGAACAACTCGGGGTGACGCATCGGCAACTCGATCATCTCTCGGACCTGCTCGAGTTCACTTTCGAGCCCACCGATATCCTCGTAGGTAACGGCTGGGGTGTTTGACCCCTCACTTCCACCAGCCTGAATATCCTCAGCTGGTTGCTGACTGAGTGTTACTTCAGTTGAATCGGTCACAATCACCGTTCCTGACGGTTCTGTCGATGCGATCTTCATCGGAATAGGCTGTGCTGATGAGGACATGAACCCGAATCCAAATGGGACTCGGATGTTCTGTCCTTGTGTCACTGGTTGTCCCGAGAGCTTATCCCGGAGATGTGCCCCAATGTTCCCACTGATGCGAAGATTCTGTGGGAGTGCGATTGAGACGTGTTTTGCCGGTTTGATATCAGCTTTTTCGACATCAACGGTGTCGTCAATTCCGACGTTCGCCTGTTGACGTAATTGCCCATCAATCCGAATGACGCCTGTGCCTTGGTCATCAGGATAACCGGGCCATACTCGGGCAATCGCTGTGCCATCTCCGCTTTCGATTCGAATGTAATCGCCGCCCTCAAGATCGAGTTCAGCGGCAACATCACGATCGATTGCAGCTAATCCGCGACCAGCGTCCTTCTGTTTGAGTGGTTTGACAGTAAGCTTCATTGTTCGATTGTAATTGTAATTATTCCGTTGGTTGCTGTGACTGCCGTTTCACCTTCTGGGAGTTCGAACTCCGTCTCAATCGTACCATCACTTGTCTCCGCAATAATGATTGCTGTTGTTCCAACGATGTCGACATCGACGGTGGTTACACTGGGACCTAATTCGACGGCGAGGACCCAACTGTCATCATACTCATACCGGCGGCTGAATCGTCCGCTCTCGCCGGCGAACTGTTGTGTTTTCATCTTGTCTCCTAACCACAAGTTAGGGAGTATAATATATAAATTTGTCGCACAGAAATCGCATGACGGCAGTAATGACGTCCAGTCAGTGGTTGTATTGCGGTTCACAGTTTCCGGTTCGCTCATGAATTATCACCATCGCATCATTTATATAATCAGTCTTATATTTCATCGCTACACCTACCCAACATATCACTCTCTGACAGTCTCGTTTGTCCCGGTCACGATATCCACGTGATGATATTATCTAATTTCGAATACCGGCAGAGAAACTCACAGTCCCAACGACTGCTATCCTGGCACCAATCGAATCGGTATTACTTTGAAGACTGCGACGAAGACTGTTCTGTGGAACCGGTCGAGACAACGGACCCAGATGGGGTCGACTATGGATGGGTAATGCAGACAACGTTCGTCCTGACGATCATTATTGGTGCGCCAGTCGTGACCTTACTGTCTCTTGGGACGACACTTTCGACATGGGAAGCCCGTGCTGGATTTGCTATCCGGGTCGGTGCCGTGATTTGGATTCTTACTGCACTTTCTGTATTCGGCTATGCGCGCTGGAGTGACACTGATGCCGATACTGATACTAATGGAACCGACACAGATGCTGTTAGTCCCCCATTGGCTTCCTCACGCACACACACAAAGACACGCTCAGATCAAGATCAAGACCGAGATTCACACGCAAATACTGACACAGGCGCATCACAGACGACACAGCAGAGTTCAGACGCGACAAGGACTGCTGATGCTGAGGAGACATCACGAGGAGAAGGAGACAGCACGTATGGCAATCCAGAATGACTTTCGGTACCGTCGGTGAGGCTGACATATGATAGATGAGACAATCGAAGAAATTCAACAGATGCAGACGCATAGTTCCTCAGTTGTTGCTGTGAAGGCAGCCCAAGCACTCACTGATCTTCTTGATCGGGATCATACAACAATTGAGAACTTTGAACGCGATCTTGAGCGCAACGTTGGGGCACTCAAACGAGCAAATCCATCGCATGCGTCATTGTTCAACGCGATGCAGACGATCAAGATCAATGTTGTTGATCGTAAAAACGATCTTGATGAGGCAAAAGAACTGCTTGAAGAGGTTATTCATCGTGTTGTTGAGGATGTGACTGAAGGGAAATCCCGAGCAGCCGCAAAAGCGGCTCCGACGCTTGAAACGAATGCGACGATTTTGACACATGATTATTCATCGACGGTACTCGAAGCAATTGAGCGTGCAACGAACACAGAAACATCGCTCACAGTGTATGTGACAGAGGCGCGACCTCGATATCTTGGTCGGAAAGCTGCCCGTCGGCTTGCTGAACTCGCATATGTCGAACCTCATCTCCTCGTCGATAGTGCTGCAGGTTCATTTTTATCAGAGTGTGACCGCGTTGTTGTCGGGATGGACTGCATCGTTGATGAAACACTGTATAATCGCGTTGGGACGTTCCCAATTATTGCAACAGCAGCCGCGGTTGATGTCCCTGTCACCGTTGTTGGGTCAGCCGCGAAGATTGTCGATGGTGGCTTTGTATTCGAAAATGAATATCGATCTCCATCTGAGGTGTCACTTGAGCCACTTGAGGATATTATGATTGAAAATCCCGCATATGACGCAACGCCCGTTTCACTGATTGATCAAGTAATTACAGATAACGGCGTCGAGTCGTTCTAATCGACCTATACCGCCTCGGATCTCACTCACCGTCGTGAGAAATTATCGAAACGGTCGCAATAATCGCCTTGGAATCCACTGTAGTCCTTGCATGACTCTGTGTTGTCCACTAAATGTTTCCTCATTCGCGCGGTATAACGCTTGTTGATGCTGTTGTTGTTGTGATTCACGCTCTGTGGAGAGCTGTGTCTGCGTCTGTGTCTCATAACTCGGGGATTTATTTCTCTCGGCATCTCCTGGCTCACTCGTATCAGCATGTGTCTCCGTCTCGGCAGTTATGATATGAGTCGTTGAGTCTGAGCCGTTAATTTCCCCAATCTCATCAGTTGCATTATCCCTCTTTTGACCCCCGACTTGTTCTATCATCCCATGTTCAGTCAGACTCTCAAGCGCAATTGTCGCCTCTTTTTCAGAGATTCCAACATCCGCTGCGACCTCAGCTGGTGTTTGTGGACATTCACGAACCGCACGCATGATACGACCCGCTCGTTGTACTCGTTGAATCGCTTCAATCCCACTGTCAGTGTGCTCAAAATATGAGTGAGTCGAATGACCGGGTGGTCCATCACGATACGTCTTATAGCCGTCAGCAGTGAACCAAATCCCACACACAAGCGCGATCACAGGAAACCATGGTCGGGGTGTCCCAACAATGAGCCATGACCCGCTGATAACGGTGAGAAGTAGTCCAATGCCTATCCCGTCGATACCTGATGGAATATCATACGGCTGAAGAAATGCCTCACTCACTCGCCACACGACAATAAGAAAAAACGGAACTGCGGCTGAGATGAGTGACCGATCGGTGAACACCCAGATCCCAGCAGTCAGAATGGCTGCGAAAGCACCTGCTCGAAAGAGTGCTTGGACACGGTCATCAACATCATTCACATCAAGCATAGCTGACACAAACGATGACGAATATAAAAATCTCATGCGCTCTTCAGCCGTCATGAAATGCTATTAGCTTTTGCCCTCATCAATATCCAGATTACCGAAGAGGAGCATCCGCGATGAACACGGATCCTAACACAGGTTATATTATATGATGGGTAGTTTCACACCGATGCTACCCCCGGTGGCGTGTCAGTAGCAACTAACCAATGAGTAGTGTCTCCTGTCGCGCTTCCCTGCTCTCAAGACATAGTTGAGTTCTCGGTTCGTGGGTGTTCAAGACCGCCGAAGTAAGTCTGCAAATCGATCCCGTATTGAGGGTGTGTCACCAAGCTTAAGATAATATGCATCACCACCATCCTCATAGTAGCCGGTGATTCGTCGGACAATCTCAAAACCAAGATACTCATAGAATGACAGTGCGGATTCATTCGTTGCACGGGCATGACACGAGATTGATTCATGATCATTCGCCGCCTCTGCAACTAGCCGTTTGCCATGTCCCTCACCGCGATACGAGGGCGCAACAGCAAGAAAGAGGATATACCCATCACGCCGGACTGAAGCAAACCCGACAAGTTCGTCATCCTCGAAGAGCAGGTGCGTCTTCGAGCGACGATACGCGTCGGTGAAGAAGGGTCGTCGCTGTTTGAGTACTCCCTCCTCTGTTCGAATCTGTTCTTTGAGGGTCCACGCTGTTTCAACGCGGTCATCATCCCCTGGAGGGTCGACCTGCACTTCGACGTTGACGCTCACAAACATAGCTAACGGTACGATTAATATAATTCCACCGTCAGCCACAGTTACTACCGGTCAGAGAACCGATGAATGATGATCTTATTTTCTTTTCATCAGTGTTCAGATCACTGTTCGTATGCGAAGCGAAGACGGTGAGTTCTCAGAAACACCAACACTCAGTCGGTTATGGACTGAGCATTGCAGAGGGGACGGATATCTGAACCGGAAACTGGAAACTGCGAAAAGACAAAGACAAAAACAAAGACAGAGACAGAGATACAGACATATACATCGACAGCAGTTTTCCTCTAGTCACTCTCGTGGTTGTCTCTGATGGACCGACATCAGATGACCAAGGGATGGAGACTCATCCATCACCACTGTGGAATAATGTCAGCTCTTCTGCTTCATATATATTCAACAACTCAGTCACAATCGTATCATAATCTTCGTCATCTTCTCGGAGTGAATCAAGTCGTGCAATCGTTTCGTCATCAAGATGTATCTGTGGCATATCCGCACATATGCATTCAATCAAAAAAATATCAGGGAACGTATTCTCTCCGCTCAGACAGTTGTGAGCTATCAATCCCACCAGCTTACGTTGTCTCATATCAGTCGCTGAAAACACTGCCGTGTTGAACAGCGGTCTCTGAGCCACGGTGAGACGATATCACTCTTGAGATGACTCACAACAATCGCCAACAAGCCGACTCAAATTTCAACTCCCTACCCCCTCCCCCTCGGTCAGCACCGCTATTCAACAGAGCAGAAAATACAATTGCTGTGTACTACTCGATGTATAGTTGTCATGAACACGGACCGACCTGGAATAGACTACATTCTCTCATGTTAATTCCTGTCGTGTTCTATCAGATTGAGTTAACGAATCTATTATTGCTCTCACCGCATGTTCCATTCACGCTCAGGCGAATCGACTATGCCCAGCACTGCCGGAGACCTCCGTCAGTTCTGCGTGCACATCCGCAATCCGGTCACGGATTTGTCGACCAGCGACTCGTGGATCGAAGATATCCTTATTCGGTGACCACTCAGTATCGTTGAAAAACGTCTCTCGATTTGCGTCGATATCTTCAGGCGGAACGATTGCTGTTTCATCATCTCGGTAAAGATCGAACGCTGTTCGAGTGTACTCATATTGATAGCGGGTATCTTTGTTCACCTTACAGATTCCATACTGGAGCATCTCTTGGAGTTGTTCCGGTTGCACACCCGAGGACCCATGAAGCACGAGTGGCGTATCTAATCCATGATCACGAAGCGTTTGTCGGATCTCTTGTGCGAGGTCCGGACGAAGTTCGAGATTCTTGCCTTTTGCAACGCCGTGTTGTGTACCAACGGAGATAGCAAGTAGATCACATCCAGTTCGATCAACAAACTCGACAGCCTGCTCTGGGTCAGTATAGAACGCCTCAGCAGCCTCAATATTATCTTCGACACCCTTTATTTGTCCAAGTTCGGCTTCAATAAGGACATCAGCATCTTTGTCCTCTTTCATCTCAACAACCTCACGACTCCGCGCAACATTTTCCTCGAACGGTTCATGTGACGCATCGATCATTATCGAGGAGGGAATCCCAAGGTCCATCTGCGCCTCAATGAATCCAAGGTCTGATTGATGATCCATATTCAGAAACACGCCAATATCATATTGATCAGCAATCGCCTCAATGTACGTTCCCATTGCTCGAAGCCCATCGACTGGGTCTTCATTTCCAGCGAATGTACTGGCACCCCCACTGAGTTGTAACAGCAGATCTGAATTTTTTCGGGCAGCACCTTCCATCAATCCCATCATTATGTTTGGTTCGGCGATGTTTGATGCAATAAGCCCAAATCCCTCTGTGAGCGCATCGTCGTAGACGGTTGCGAGTTCACTCCCGCCGTGGAACGGCACTTTTTGTCACCTCATAACTCTGTTTTATCGCCTCCGTCATAAACAATGTGGAGCGATATGTCTGCGACATCGCAGAAAACATGAGTCACATTTCAACCCTGAACCTGAAGCTGAACTGCTAAAGAAACAGCGAGAGTTCCACGGGTCACCCGACCCGTGGTCGTTTACCTGTAAGTGTATGTGTAAACACAAAGCCAAAATTCAGACACACATCTGGAATCGGAGTGAGCTTACCTATCGTCGCGTAACGATTCGATTGTATCGCGGGTTGTTGCCTCACGAGCGCTCTCGACAAGTGTCTGTGCCTCCGATACGGTTGTTTCTTGAACTGCTGATTTCACCTGCGGGACGGAAACAGCACTCATACTTAATTCTGTCAAACCAAGCCCAATGAGTAACTGTGTCATTGATGGGTCACCTGCCATTTCGCCACACATTCCAACCCAGGTGTCTGTTCCCTCGGCGGCGCGTACCGTTGTATCAATCGCTCGAAACACAGCTGGCTGTTGATAATCACCAAGCGTCCTCACACGGTCGTTTCCGCGCTCTGCTGCCATTACATATTGCGCAAGGTCATTTGTCCCGATACTAAAGAAATCAACGTGATCGGTAAGTTCCGGGGCGAGAAATGCGCTTGCGGGTGTTTCAATCATCACACCAAACTCCGGAGTCCTCACTGCTGAATCCAAATCCGAATCCGCATCTGTTGTATCATCTCCATCCGCTGTTTCGATATTGCTTGCAACTGTCTCAATCATCGACTGTGCTTCGGTCACCTCCTCAATCGTTGAAACGAGTGGAAGCATCACCGCAAGATTCCCACTGCTACTACTACTGCCACCCCCAGTTCCAGTTCCAGTCTCAGCATCACGTGCTGCACGCAACAGTGCACGAATTTGGGTTTTGAAGAGTTCCTTATCAGGTCCTAATGACCGTCGGATTCCACGTTCGCCAAGAAATGGATTATCTTCTATCGGGAGATCGAGATACTCAATCTGTTTATCACCACCAATGTCGAGTGTGCGAACAATAACGCGACCATCAGGAAATGACTCAAGTGCAGATCGATATGTCTCGTACTGCTCGGCTTCTGTTGGTGGCTCTGCGCGGTCAAGAAACAGAAACTCTGATCGAAACAGCCCAATCCCATCTGCACCATATTCCCGTGCTGTCTGAATATCAGCACTGGTCCCAACATTTGCAGCCACCTCAATTGGGTGTCCATCTGCTGTTGACACTGAGTCCGTTTGTATCGTGACAGACTCATTTCCAACGGCGGCCTGTGTCTCTGGGGTGGGGTCAATGATAACCGTCCCCGCTGTGCCATCAACGGCAATCGCTGACTCAGCCTCGACTGTGTTGAGTTCTGTCCCAACACCAACGACAGCTGGGAGTGCGAGTGACCGTGCAAAGATTGCTGCATGCGAGGTACGTCCCCCGGCGACTGTTGCGAACCCCGCAACCCGGTCTGGGTCAAGTTGTGCAGTATCACTTGGTGTGAGTCGCTCTGCAAGAATGACGCTGTCTGGTGGGACTGCGCTCAGGTCCGCGCGCTCACTATCACTCAAGATCCGAATCAGACGGTCGCGTACGTCACGTAGATCATCCGCACGTTCTGCCATCTGTCCGCTCATTCCCTCAAATTGCTCAATGAATTCAGAGAATGTTTCAGAAACGGCATGTTCCGCTGGACGTCCCGACTCAACCGCTGAGTTGACACCCGATTCTATCTGTGGGTCTGCAAGAAACTGAATATGCGCATCGAATACTTCCGCTTCTGACTCACCAACCGCAGCGGCGGTTCGCTCGCGCTCATTTTGAAGCTCTGATTTTGCCGTTTGCCGGGCTGTCAGGAAGCGGTTCCATTCAGCCTCACTGTCAATTGTTTCTGGGGCTGGCGGATCAGGATCAGTGAGTGTCGGCTCCGGTGTATACCAGATAGCTGTCCCACTGGCCGATACTGGTGAGACACCAACACCATTGAGCCGTTGTTCTGTCATCCGCTTAGAGATCCTCCTCTGGTGTGGAGAGAATCCGTGTCAGTTCATCGAGTGCAGCGTCTGCATCCGGTCCCTCTGCGCGCACTTGCACGTCATCACCGCACGTCACTGCAAGTCCTGTCACTGCAAGCATGCTTGCTGCATTGACTGGATTCTCATCAACATGTCCTACTTGCACCTCTGCATCAAATTCATTGGCTGCTTCAACGAATTTTGAGGCAGGGCGTGCGTGGAGTCCATCCTCGGGCACGACGGTGACAACTCGCTCAGGCATTATTACCACACTCGCTGTACTGATTGGTTTGTATCTGCCCCTCCAGCCCGATAGGGGTGCGTGAGCATCGCATACATATCATTGCTCACTGTAGGGATTTCAATCATTGTAAGTGTTCTTTCGATATACAACGGGAGACATCTCTCCAGTGGATCCGACGGGATAGCGTATTCATCACTGTCTCTGTCTCTGTCTCCTATCATGTCATGGAGTATCTCTCAACGCCACTCTCTGTTATCCGAGAGTCCACATGCTGTGGTAACAATATGATTCATCGTGAGAGATACAAGAGTAAAGAATAAGAATCGAGAATCGAGAATGAGACGTAGAACAACGAATGGCAAATGTCGGACGAGATTCGTAACCACTACTCCTGATGATTTAATTCCTTGTTAAAATATGACACCTAAGCGGCGTTTCAGCCCTTGATATCGTGGTTATGAGTAGATGCTGGTCAGATTCCGAACCACGGTTTATCCGAGTTGCTCGATGACTGCGCTCGTCACGGCTTCGGTGCTCGCATTACCGCCAAGATCGGGCGTTCGTGGTCCCGACTCAAGCACCGACTCAACAGCCATTTGCACGCTTGTGGCTGCATCTGTTTCGCCAAGATGTTCAAGTAACATCCCTGCAGAGAGAATTGATGCAGCGGGATTGGCAATCCCATCACCGGCAATATCGGGGGCGGTCCCATGAACCGGTTCAAACAGTGCATTCGTCTGACCGATATTCGCTGACGGTAATAATCCGAGTCCACCAACCAATCCAGCGGCAAGATCAGAGAGTACATCACCGGCAAGATTTGGGCAGACGACGACATCAAATTGCGTTGGATTGAGACAGATTCGCGTCGCAAATGCATCCATGAGCACCTCGTTTGTCGCAACGTCATTACTCGCAGCCACACGAGAGACAGCATCACGGAATCGACCGTCTGTTTCCTGCATCACATTCGCCTTATGTACAATATGAAATTCATCGATACTGCGTTCAGTCACATACGAACAGGCATATTCTGCAAGTTGTTCTGAGGCTGATGTTGTAATCACACGCGTCAATGTCGAGAGATCCTCAGAAAGTCGATCTTCATGTCCTGCATAGACACCCTCGGTGTTTTCTCGAAGGAACACAAGATCTGTGTTTGGATGTAACGCATCAACACCAGGGTATGCTCGGGCTGGTCGAATATTCACGAACGACCCAACTGCCTCACGAAGTGGTAGAATCACATCCGCTGCTGTCTCTCCGGCAGCACCGAACAACGTTGCATCTGCGTCAGCGGCGGCTTCATATGTTGTCTCTGGAAGGGCAGTCCCTGTTTGATCACGAGTGCCGTCGCCGGCTTGCTTTTCAGTGAATGAAAACGCAACCTCATCAACTGCCTGGAGTACCGCGACTGCTGCGGGGATAACCTCCTGCCCAATCCCATCACCCTCAATGACGACTATCTCGTGTTCACCACCGCGACTCATCTCTTATCGATCCTCAACGTATGGCAACTCGTTTACTGTATCACGGACACGATCCATATTTGAATGCATCACCGCAGTCGTATCCCAGATTCCATCAATCAGTGCCTCCTGCATTGCATCATCAATCTCAACATCGACTTCCTTTCCATCATAGATGACGACACTATCTTTGACATCCATCTCAAGTCCAGCCCCAGGATCATTTTCAACGAATGATTGGAGATGATTAACGGTCTCTTGATCAGTCGTCATTGCTGGAATCCCGAGTGATTTACAATTATCCGCAAATATCTCGGCGAATGACTCACCAATCACTCCGCGAATTCCCCACCGCATCAGTCCCTGTGGGGCGTGCTCACGCGAGGATCCACAGCCAAAGTTCTTATTCACGATCAGGATGCTTGCACCCTTGTACTCATTGAGTGGGTGATCATTCAGATTGCCATCATCATCTCGGCGCGCATCATAAAAGACGTATTCACCCATGTTATCGAAGGTGACCTCTTTCATGAATCGTGCAGGCATGATCTGATCAGTGTCGACATCATTCCCGCGGACAGGAACACCGGTTCCCGCAACCCGACGAATCTCCATTGTGTCATGAACTGACATTAGTAATCACCCTTGATGACTGCAGTTGGATTTGTCTCAGCGTCGATAGCTGTCAGTTCATGTTCACGAACATCAGTAATCTCACCCTCGACGGCTGCTGCAGCAACCATTGCCGGTGACATCAACACCGTTCGCCCCTCTTTGTCACCTTGTCGACCGATGAAATTCCGATTCGATGATGATGCGCATACCTCACCAGCCTCAAGACTGTCATTATTCATCGCCAAGCACATCGAGCAACCTGCTTGCCGCCACTCAAAGCCAGCCTCACGGAAGATATCATCAAGACCTGCTGCTTCACACTGTTTTCGAACAGTTTCAGAGCCAGGAACCGCAAGTCCATGAACATCCTCGTCAATCTGTTTTCCTTCAATCACGCGAGCGGCTTCTTTGAAGTCTGAGAACCGACCGTTTGTACAGGTCCCCAAGAATGCAACGTCGACATCATAGCCTACCATCGTTTCACCCGGCTCGACTTCCATATGATCGAATGCCTTCCGTGCAGCTTTTTTCGCTGTCTCATCAGCCATTGTCTCAAGACTTGGAATTTCCTCATCAACACTTACGACCTGCCCCGGATTGATTCCCCATGTGACCATCGGCGCAAGGTCATCGGCGTCGATTTCAACAACATCGTCGTACTCGGCATCGTCGCCCGATCGAAGTGTATCCCAGTACTCGACATGCTCATCCCAGTCATCGGAATTAGGTGCATACTCACGACCTTTCAGGTACTCATATGTCGTCTGGTCGGGATTGATATATCCCGCACGGGCACCACCCTCAATCGACATATTACAGACTGCGAGTCGACCCTCCATATCGAGGTTCTCGATTGCCTCACCACCGTATTCATATACATGCCCGACGCCACCGCCGACGCCAAGGTCACGGATAATTTTCAGGATAATATCCTTTGCGTATACCTCTTCACTGAGCGTTCCGGTCACCTCAATCCGACGAACCTGCTGTTTTTCAGCGGCAATACACCCAGTTGCGAGTACATCACGAATTTGTGATGTCCCGATTCCAATGCCGACTGACCCGAATGCACCGTGTGTGCTGGTGTGAGAATCACCACAGGCGACAGTCATTCCTGGCTGGCTCAGTCCCAACTCCGGTGCAACAACGTGGGTAATCCCCTGTTTTTCACCGTTTAATCCAAAGAATGTAATTCCATTCTCAGATGTGTTGCGTTCGAGTGCCTGCAACATATTTTCAGCTTGATCATCCTGTAGCGGTCGTTCACGACCTTGCGGCGTCGTCGGCACGATATGATCAGTCGTCGCGAACGTGCGATCAGGAAACGCAACATTAAGATCGCGCTCACGAAGCATACCGAAGGCTTGCGGACTCGTTACCTCATGAACAAGATGCAATCCGATGAATAATTGATCTTGTCCGTTCGGCAATTCAGCGACTTTGTGCTTCTCCCAGACAGTGTCGTACAGCGTATTTGAACTCATTATAAACTTCTCTCAACAGTTAATCGTCAGCAGCAGCCTCTGGTTCGGAGACGACTTCATTTTCCTCATTCGCCCCACCGCTATCACTCCATGCGAAGAGATCACGCAATGGCTCACCGACCGCCTCAATCTCATGTGCCTCTTCAGCGGCCTTCAATTGCGTATATGATGGACGATTTGCTTGATTCTCCGAAATCCACTCACGTGCGAATGATCCATCCTGCACGCCTTCGAGAATCGACTCCATCTCTTCACGGACGGATTCATCAATCACCTGATTCCCACGCGTGAGTCCACCGTACTCAGCGGTATCTGACACTGAATTCCACATCTCACTCAGACCGCCTTCATACATCAGATCGACAATGAGTTTGAGTTCGTTCAGACATTCAAAATATGCCATTTCTGGTGAGTATCCAGCATCAACGAGTGTCTCATATCCTTGCTTCACCAATGCTGTTGCTCCACCGCAAAGCACCGCTTGCTCACCAAACAGATCAGTCTCGGTTTCTTCGCGGAATGTCGTCTCGATGGCACCAGCACGCGTACAACCGATTGCGTGTGCATATGCAACTGCTTCCTTACGTGCCGTTCCAGTTGTATTCTGATACACTGCAACAAGACCAGGAGTCCCCTCACCGGCTTCATAATTCCGACGAACAAGATGACCTGGCGCTTTTGGGGCAACCATTGTGACATCAACATCTGCGGGCGGCTGGATCTGATTATAATGAATGTTGAATCCGTGAGCAAACTGCAATGTATCACCCGCGTCGAGACCATCCTGAATCTTCTCAAATACGTCCGGTTGGACTGTGTCTGGCACAAGCACTGAGACGATGTCTGCTTCATCAGCAGCCGTTGCTGGCGTTTCAACACGAAGCCCATCCGCTCTGGCAGCATCTCGGGAGCTTGATCCCTCATATAACCCGACAATTACATCAATGCCACTATCGGCAAGATTCTGTGCGTGTGCATGCCCCTGGCTTCCATAACCAAGCACAGCGACTGTTTTATCATCAATATATTCGCGGTCTGCGTCGTCGTCGTAATATATTGTTGTATCTAATGCTGTGTCCGTATCTGTGCCTCCGTCTGCATCCGCGTCTGTCTCGGTTTGTGTTTGTGTTTCTGTTTCTGTCATCGTGTATTTACTGGCTTTGTTGGTTCGTTTGCTGTTCCTGGCTTTTCTCCGGGAACAGTCGCTGTATCGCCGCGCGCTAACGCGGTATATCCTGTTCGAGCTATTTCAATGATTCCGAACTGTTCAAATGCGTCGATAGCACTGTCGATTTTCTGTTCATCCCCGGTGAGTTGGATCGTAATCGTCTGTGGGTCAGCATCCATGGTCTCACCATCGTACATTTCTGTGATTGCATTGACCTTATCAGGCTCATTCCCACGAACTTTCAATAATACAAGCTCAGTCTGAACTGCATCATCAGCAAGTTCGCCAACAGCAATCACAGGCTTGAGCTTATCGAGTTGCTTTTCGATCTGGTCGATATTTGGCTCTGTTTCTTCGACGACCATCGTGATTCGTGAGTGTCCCTCAATCGTTGTTTGCCCGACTGTCAGACTCTCAATATTGAACTGTCGTCGTGAGATCAATCCAGCGACCCGTGAAAGCACACCAGGGTCATCCTCAACAAGCGCAGATAACACCGCACGTCGGGGGTCATGTTCTGATGCGACCGCTGGGTCAACACGGATTCCCTGCTCATTTCGCCGTCCAGATGGATGTGGACGATCATCCGGCTCGGTTCCTTTCAATCCATGCTCTGGGAGTTCACCGTCTGTGTCAGGGGCTGGATTCCCTCGTTCGACTGCCTGTGCCGCCGGGGTGTCCACGGACTCGGTCTCTGTATCCGTTTCAGCGTCTGCGTTCGTATCTGTGTCTGTATTAGTGTCAGGTTCAGATTCAGATTCAGAACTCATAGTTGCTCCTCCGTCAAAGCGAACTTTCCATTGGCGCCACCGGAGGGGACCATCGGATAGACATTTTCTGCAGGATCGATATGACAATCAATCACTGATGGACCATCGTATGCAAGTGCTGCTTCGATTGTTTCTGCAACCTCATCATATTCATCGATTCGGAACCCTTCTGCGCCAAAGGCTTCTGCGAGTGTATCGAACTCCGGGCACCAATTATATTCTGCTGCCATTCGTCGACCCTCGAAGAAGGCATCCTGCCACTGTCGCACCATTCCAATATATTCGTTATTCAGGACTGCAACAGTAATATCAAGATTTTCACGCACAGCGACTGAGAGTTCTTGAATTGTCATGAGGAACGACCCATCGCCATCGATACACACGACATCTTGGTCATCATCGGCTGCGATTCGTGCACCGATTGCACCGGGAAGCCCATATCCCATTGTTCCAAGTCCATGACTCGACACCCATGTTCGTGGTTCAGTATATGTCCAATACTGTGATGCCCACATCTGGTGTTGTCCAACACCGCTTGTGACAATCGTATCTGCTGCTGTTGCTTCATCCATCACTTCGACGATGAACTGCGGTTTCAGTGGTTCATCCTCCGGCATTGCATACTCCATTGGATATGTCTCCTGCCATTCGAGACATTGCTCGCGCCACTCAGCCGTATCTGGTCCTGTCTTGATGGCTGTGTCAAGTTGCTCAAGCACTGTCTCAGCATCACCAATCAGTGGGTAATCTGCGTGGACGTTCTTTGAGATCTCTGCAGGATCGATGTCGATATGGACGATTTCTGCCTCAGGCGCGAAGGTATCAACACCACTGGTGAGTCGATCATCGAATCGCGTTCCAACGCCGATTAGAAGATCGGTGTGTGTAATCGCCATATTTGCATAGCCAGTGCCGTGCATTCCTGCCCAGGACAGACAAAGATCATCATCCTCAGGGAAGGACCCAATCCCAGGCATCGTGGTCACAACAGGAATCTCGTGTTCACGGGCGAACGCGCGTGCTTCCTCAGTTGCACCGGCTTTGATGACACCGCCACCGAATAATAACAGCGGTTGTGATGCTTCCTCAATTGCGTTCGCCGTAGTGAGGACTGCATCCTCATCGGCGCTATATTGCGGTCGAGTCGTTGCCGGTGGTTCACCAGGAGTCGGCTCACGCTCGGTATCAGCACTCGTGATATTCTTTGGAAGGTCGACAAGCGTTGGACCCGGTCGCCCTTCATCTGCAAGCGCGAGTGCCTCGCCGACTGTATCGCCGATTGTGTCTGGATCATCGGCGAAGTAATTATGCTTCGTAAGTGGTGCTGTCACACCGATCGTGTCTGTCTCCTGAAATGCATCCGACCCAACCATATCTGAGGGAACCTGCCCGGTAAGTGCGAGCATTCCATCAGAATCCATATTTGCGTCGGCAATTCCGGTCACAAGATTCGTCGCACCAGGACCTGAGGTCGCCATACAAACACCTGGTTCGTTCTTGACGACACCGAAGGCATCAGCGGCATGTGCGGCTCCCTGTTCGTGTGCCATTGTCACATGACGAATATCGGAGTGATACAATGCGTCATAGACAGGCATAATTGCGCCACCTTGCACACCAAAGGCAGCCTCGATGCCCTCATTTTCGAGTGCTCGAATGACGGCGTCTGCGCCGGTCTCAATCGGCAGGACATCACTTGTTGTCTCCGGTGATGGTTGTTGTGTGTGCGTGTGTGTCTGTGTCTGCGGCTGTGCGTCTGTGTCTGTGTCTGCTTCCGTCTCGATATCTGGGTTTGTTGATGCTTGCTTACTCATTGATTCGTGTAATCTTCGTGGCTATGATTGTGGTTGTGGATTGTGATCGTCAGTGCGGTTGCGACTGTGGTCGTATCGCTGTGTGCGATTGGTATCTCCCACGTGTGAATTGTCCTTGTGGGTTAGGTGGTTGTCTCAACGGTGTGGTGAGACACTCGGGTGCCTCCATCCGTGATGTTCTTCGACTCTTATTCAGGCACGAGCACATGTACTCAGGATCTCCCCATTTCCCATCTGTCGCGTCACGCAACAGTGGTAATCCTGATGATATGTGGTGCCGTCTGTCTCGTGACATCAACGGTGAATACGGCAAACAACGAAGTGAAAACTGAGTAAATAATGGGGCTAAAGAGCCCCTACAATACGAGTGTCGATACCAATACCGCGAGTGCTGTCCAGATGAGTCTGAACAGCCTTTGCGGTTATCTGAGAGAGCGTGGGGGAGAGGAGTTGAGTCTGAACACGAGCTTGGAGCTCTGTTGTCCCCACGATATCTCGGCGATGATTCACTCGCATGTGCGTTGCTACCTGATGGTTGCTGTCGAGCATAAAGAACGTTATGTCTTCGAGTGAACTGTTCTGATCCACACTCCTCATCGGTCGTTCCTGTTGTCTGCTGTTGGCTTCGCCATCCGTGTGTATGTATCATCTCGTGTTTATGAGAGATACAATGACAGACCGACCACTCAGTATCGAAGGCGGTCCGCCGCAAACACATTAGATACGGACCTCCCCGTGGTCGGGGTCGGGATCAGGTGTTGACTCTGATTCTGACTGTCTGAATCGGAATCGGTGGTATCAGTATTATTGGTTCCATCGCTATCGTGCCCATCATCGTCGGTATCACTCCGAGCAGCTCCTTGTCGGTCGACATTATTTTCACGAGCAAACCGTGTCAATACATCGACCGTCACGCGTTCTTTCTCCGCGCCGTAGTCTTTGATCTGTCGGGTGACTGTTCGGACCTCCTCATCGGTCGGGGCAAATCCGGATTCCTCTAATCGTTTCCGAACCGAATGTGTCCCTGTGTGTTTTCCAAGGACGAACTCGCGTTTGGCACCGACCATCTCTGGTGTCATCACGCCTGGTTCGAACGTATCACTGTTTTCGATAACGCCAGCGGCGTGAATCCCACTTTCATGTGAGAAGGCATTCTGCCCGACGACCGGCTTGTTGCCAGGCACTGGAATATCACTTGCGTTCTCGATCAGCCGCGATAATTCAGTGATCCGTGTCGTATCAACACCGGTGTCAACGTCATATAGCGATTCAGCCGCCATCACAACCTCTTCGAAGGCAGCATTCCCGGCTCGTTCACCAATCCCGTTGACAGAAACCTGTGCTTGTGCAGCACCTGCTTCGAATCCAGCCAGTGCATTTGCAGTGGCTAACCCGAAGTCATCATGTGCATGAACGTCGATCTGTGCGTTTGTGTGTGTCCGCACTTTCCGAATTAGACTCGCAAAGCGCGATGGGGTTCCGACCCCACAGGTATCTGGAATATTTACCCAATCAACGCCTGCGTCATCGACCGCTTCGAGGATTTCGCCAAGGAACTCCCCATCAGTTCGGGTTGCATCCATCGGTGAAAACATCACCTCAACGCCGGCGTCTTTCACACGCTTGACAGCTGAAACGGCACGATCAACAGCTTCCTGACGAGAGGCATGCATTGAATCCGCCAACTGGACATCGCTTGTGCTCACGAATACATGAACCAATCCAACACCAGAATCAAGAGCGGCTTCAACATCGGCGTCAACGACGCGAGCTAATCCGCAAACAGTTGTTTCTGTTGCAGATGCAATATCGCTGACGGATTCAAATTCAGCATCAGAATTAACGGGGAAGCCCGCCTCAATGACGTGTGTTCCCATCTCATCAAGCGTTGCGGCGATGTCACGTTTCTCATCATAACTGAATGATGTGCGCGGTGACTGTTCGCCATCACGAAGCGTCGTGTCGAAGATTCGGACCGTGTCAATCTCCGAATCAGTAATGTGGGCTAATGTGCCCTGGAAGAACTCGACCAGCCGGGGTGTCCGACTGAGCCTCCATATCGTCGTAAGACATTGTATTTTTGTCCTACACAGACACGTACATAAACGTTTAGGAATCGATATTGACAATCGCCTAATCCCCACCCTACTTTGCTCCGAAAAATGACCTAATAACACACGCCTGCCACTTTCTGAGATTAAATCATTACATTACAGAAGGGACAGACGAAAGCCCACAGCCACGAGAGGACCTCAAAGCTGTCATGAGCGTCTCCCCGTTTCATAGTGATTAGTTCGAATAGTTTTACCGATGGTGTCGAATGACGCGGGTTCAGCAGCTCACATCACCGACACGCATAACCACGGCGGGAAAGACTTGCACTAATCACTATTAGTTGTGCCATATCAGAGACCCTCTCGATTGTGAATCGCAGTCGCTCACGGAGTGGTCGTCGGATATATGAACTGAGTGAGGCTCGTAGACGAGAGTATTCTCTTATATCAATTACATATGTCTATTCTTAATATCGATTATTATATAGGATAGCTGTGAGATGCTCTTGTGGTGTCAGAATGCTTTTCGCTCTCGTCTTTTTCTACCAGCGTATGAGTGATTTTAATCTTAATCTCTCGGGGGCTGAATCCCATCTTGAGCAAGCAACCGGCGATGATTTCAGTGGGAGTGTTATCCTTGGGGTACTTGATGGTGACACCGACCCTGATGAGTGGCTCGCTGCGATTGAGGCTGGGAATGTACTTGTTCTTGATGTTGATGGTGATCTCAATGAATTGGCTGAGCCATTTGCCCGCCCTGTCGTTGATCTTGGCGGCAATCTCACACATTTTCGTGGCTTCCTCATTGTCACGCCACCTGATGCAGGTATCGACACTGATCGAGTGTGATGTATCTCTGTCGACTCACCGACACACAGATGCAGATAAGACATAATTACGCCTGTTGAGTCCATCAGTTACTGCTGTCACTACCATAGATTAACTCAGAGACTACCTCGCCGGAGCACAATCATGAACCCGTCACAGGATTCCTTCCTCACTCTGCGCACTGAAATATGAATTGAGTCGTCATCACTCGCTCAGGTATGATCGTCTCGGTAATTCGATTCCAACTACTGTTATGTTCCTACCGTGTTGAGCGTACATATGCCAATGAAAGGTCGCGATGCGAGTACATACCGCGAGGTTGACCGTTGGAGTGAGGGTGTCGGATGGATTGCGTATCCCGATGAGATGATGCAACGTGCTAGTCATGCAGTTGTTGGTGATGATGAGAATCTCTGGGTGATTGATCCTGTTGATACACCTGGCGTTGATGAATTACTGTCGACATTTGGATCTGCGAACACTGAGATTGCTGGCGTTGTCGTCGGGCTTGACCGACATACCCGGGATGCTGCAACACTCGCATCTCGACATGATGTGCCAATCTATGTTCCGACATGGATGTCGGGTGTTGCTAACGAGTTTGCTGGCTCGGTTGAGCGATTTCGCGATGAACTTGGAGACTCCGGATACGAGGCGTTTGACATTCTCAATCGAGGGCTCCCACCCTGGCAGGAAGTTGGACTCTTTCATCGAGAGAATGGAACACTCATTATCCCGGAAGCAGTCGGGACGGTCTCATACTTTTGTGCGCCTGGTGAACGACTCGGCATTCATCCGATGTTGCGCCCGTTCCCGCCGCGTCAGGCGCTTTCACGATTCGAACCTGAACGCATTCTCGTTGGTCATGGCACCGGCATCATGTCGAACGCAGTACGGTCACTCGCTGCAGCAGTTGATAACTCCCGCTCAAATCTTCCAAGCGCGTATAGCCGTGCGTTCAAACAACTGATCTCGTGAACCTGACACCAGTATTGACAGGCACGCGAGAGAACTATCTAAGCTACCTGGGTGAGCGGATCAGCATATAATTATGCTGTCACCGTTGGACATATCTCAGAGATATTGTCATCTATTCCCCTATTTACACTTATGACCCTGAATCGCCACACGAGCGACGATGTTTTGATTGTGCATATATCAATTCTCATGTGGTTCATATCACCCGTGGCTTGCTTGATGGACTCTTAGCGATGAGCGCTGATCGCGATCCCGAGTCGGTAAGTGCCGTACTTGCATCAACACCTGCGGGTGAGTTTGAAGACGCAACGGGCGTTGATTCATCAACACCGATTCTCACACACTTTTATTTTCCTGACGCAAGCGGGTCTGTGACCGCTGTATTCGGTGTTGATCTTGGAACACCTGCAGGGAGTGGTCGTGCTCGATTTGTCTCACATCCACAGGGACCGCTCGCTGCGACTCGTGAAGATACCTTTGCTGCCGCGGTTATCATCGCGATTCCACCATGGGATGCCGACGCCTGTGCAGCCTTTGATCGTGAGAATCAGGAACTTTCTATGAATATTATCGACGCTGACCCGCCACAAGAAACACTCACAGAAGATATCGAAGCTGAATAGTCGTTATTGACTCGCGTGTCGTCGTTATCGAGATCACGACCGGGAGTATACGAGTACGGACTATTATGAATTATATCTGCTCTCAGTAATGAATACATCATAGAAGATCAAAGACAATCCGATAAGATAGTGCTGCGTCAATATCATCACTGAGTATGTATGATTATGACTTTCGTCCGATGAGATAGTGGATTACTCAATCGAGATTATCATGATGTTTGTCTCTGTCAGTGACAATACTGTGTGTCTTTCATAGAATGTTGATAATGGTGTTCGAGTTACTGATCGAGATATCCAAGATCAGACAGTTGCTCAGCAATATCTTCGAATTCTGCCTCAGTCAATTGTCCCTCACGTTGGTGTTGAATGACAATACTACGGAGGAGAAACCGTACAAGATCACTCGTACTTGAGAAACTCGTCCCCTCGATGGTTTCATCGACACGAGCGGCAAGGTCCTTTGGGACAGAAACAGTCGTATACTCGGTCATCTCTGCAGACTCATAACGTGTCGATACTCAAAATATGTCCGGTCTGATACGATTTGCGTAAGTTTCAGCGTTGTTCCCGACGCGACTATGTTGAGTTATCAGAACCACGAGCGTCACTGAATCTCTATCTCCAATCCGATCTGTGCCATGCACGGCTATATGATACATGACATTATGTGAGATGTCCAATGACATCGCGCTTCAGATAATCCGATATGTCACGGTCATCTCTTTCGTCTTACTGAGGATCAAAACAAGTCGTCTTGCTCATCCACCCGAGCGCATACGCCTACTCACAGCAGAACCCGCCCCAGATGAAGATATTCAATCTGCAGTGAGACGTATCAAATGATCCCATATCAAACAATCACCTATCGAGTGTCGTCTTTCCGCTGTGCACAATAATCGAGTAAGTATGATGATACGACTGTAGAGAAGATAGCCTTTTTGCATGCCCGCTCCCGTATATTACTACAATGGCTGTTAGACCACCGCAGCAGGATGATGACGAGCCGGACACGCTCACGTTCGGTATTGCCGCTCTTGACGCTCACCTTTCAGATGCTGACCTCACATTCCCGGCGACGACACGGGAAGTTGTTCTTGCACTCGGCGATCCTGCCGTTCCATACGATGCATCCGGGAGTACCGTTTCCCTCTCCGAGGCGTTTGATGATGTCGACAAAGGAGAGTTTGATAATAAAACTGAATTACTCAATGCATTACATCCGGTGTTTGAGGAATATCGGGTGACATCTTCAGGTGGCTTCTTGAAACAGCTTCGGTCTATGCTTCCATTCTGAGCTGTAACAATACTGACCCAAAGCGATAATCACCACTGCATAGATACGGTGCTGTATTTCGAATACATCTAAACTACATTATAACGGTACTAATTAGAGTTTCTTAGGGGGAATGCTATTTGAGCAGTTATCTCAGGGCGATGTATGGATACTCAATTAAAATATAACGAGCATACTGAGGTGACTACCAACTGTCACTGATCCCCGTGTGGCTAAGTGCTCCCATCTTCAGTGTTGATGTCTTCCTCTGTATCCGTTGTATCCTCATGCTGTGCTCTATCTGACTCAGTCGGGATCGTCGCTTTCTGTTTGATTGTATTTTCCTGACCACATTAGACGATGCTGCAGGTCCCGACGCATCATCAGTATTCATACGAGACGGCTGTGTCGTTGATCCGTGTGAGCCTGCTTTTCTATCGCTGTCTCCATCTGGATGTCGAGATGCCCTGCCCACTGTTTGTTCTGTCTGCTCTGCCGTCATTACCGAGTCGATTCGAGACATCGTTTCCGAATGTAATGAGTAAATGAGATCCGCAAGCACCCCGAACATCAATAATTGCACACCAAACAGCACGCCAGCCGCAGCGACGACGGCTAATATCTCATGTGGGACACGCACAGTAATCCACTCAACAATAACATACACTGCAACGCCAAGTCCTGTGAGTGTTGAGAGTGCGCCGACACTCCCGAAATAAAACAGCGGATTGTTTGTTTTTGCCTGTCGGAATAACTCAAGAAAGATGATACCGCCATCGCGAACCGGTCGAAGATTTGTATCGGATCCTGATGGACGTGGATAGTACGTAATCGGAACAACGGCTGTCGGGATATCGCGTCGGGCACACTCAACCGCCATTTCGGTTTCAATCCCAAACCCATCAGCGGTGAGTGTCATCTCACGAAATGATGCACGTGTAAACGCTCGATATCCAGAGAGGACATCGCGAATCTGGTCACCGTGGACAGCACGAAATCCTCGGTTAATAATTGAATTTCCAACTTGATTGAATCGTGTCATCGCACCCTCACGCAAATCAGCGAATCGATCACCAACAACATGTGCAGCACTGCCATCGAAGAGCGGTTCAAGCATTGCCTCTGCATCATCAGCATGGTACGTTGCATCACCATCAAGCATCAAGACGTACGTTCGATCAATATGTCGCTCGACAGCCTCACGAACGGCTTGTCCCTT